>Ga0209633_10001081_pt1 | contig 29412 bp, 27 predicted proteins | sample Cruoilmetagenom1_FD_187290 | JGI IMG/M metagenome (GOLD analysis project Ga0209633, IMG submission 187290) | Oil polluted marine microbial communities from Coal Oil Point, Santa Barbara, California, USA - Sample 1 (SPAdes) (version 2) | ecosystem: Environmental > Aquatic > Marine > Oil seeps ... | reverse complement strand
TTTAGAGCACGGGCCACGCGTCACACTTCGTCAAACTGACGCGATCGTGCTCTAGGCCCCGATGCTCACGACTATAGCCATTGCCGCCAATCCCGCCGCCATCAGCACCCAGGCCACGACCCGCCGGCTGACGGTTGGCGCATTGTCATTCGCGGGCAAATGAAACGCCGGCCGCCTGGTCTCCCGCCACGCGGTGGGCGGTGCCGATTTCCGACGGTGTGCCCGCGCCGTCATCAGCGCTTGGAGATCGGCACGTAGGGCCGTTGCGGCTCGCCGGTATAGAGCTGGCGCGGACGGCCGATCTTCTGGTGCGGGTCCTGGATCATTTCGTTCCACTGGGCGACCCAGCCAACGGTGCGCGCGAGCGCGAACAGTACCGTAAACATCGAGGTCGGGAAGCCGATAGCCTGCAGGATGATGCCCGAATAGAAATCGACGTTGGGGAAGAGCTTCTTGTCCACGAAGTACTCGTCCTCAAGCGCGATCCGTTCGAGCTCCATCGCCAGCGCCAGCAGCGGGTCGTCGCGGATGTCGAGCGCATCGAGCACGGCATGCGCGCTCTCGCGCAACACCTTGGCGCGCGGATCGTAGTTCTTGTAGACCCGGTGGCCGAAACCCATCAGACGGAAACTGTCGTCGGGATCCTTGGCGCGCTTGACGTACTCGTCGATTTTCGATTTGTCGCCGATCTCCAGCAGCATATTGAGGACGGCTTCGTTGGCGCCGCCATGGGCGGGACCCCACAGGCTGGCTATGCCCGCGGCGATGCAGGCAAAGGGATTGGCGCCCGACGACCCGGCCAAGCGCACGGTCGAGGTCGAGGCGTTCTGTTCGTGATCGGCATGGAGGATGAAGATGCGGTCCATCGCCCGCGCCACCACAGGATCGACCTTGTATTCCTCGCACGGCACCGCGTAGGTCATGTAGAGGAAGTTCTCCGCGTAGCTCAAGTCGTTGCGCGGATACATGAAGGGCTGGCCGATCGAGTATTTGAAGGCCATCGCCGCGATCGTCGGCATTTTTGCGATCAAGCGGTGTGAGGCGACCATGCGCTGGTGCGGGTCGTCGATATCGGTGCTGTCATGATAGAAGGCCGACAGCGCACCAACGACGCCGCACATGATCGCCATCGGATGCGCGTCGCGCCGGAAGCCCCGATAGAAATACGCGATCTGCTCGTGCAGCATGGTGTGCCGGGAGATCGTGTGCTGGAACGCCTCGAACTGTTCCTTGCTCGGCAGCACGCCGTTCAGCAGCAAGTAGCAGACTTCCGGGAAGGTCGAATGCTCCGCCAGCTCCTCGATCGGGTAGCCGCGGTGCAGCAGGACGCCCTCATCGCCATCGATGAAAGTGATCTTCGATTCGGTGCTTCCGGTCGCGGTAAATCCGGGGTCGTAGGTGAAGTACCCGGTATTCGCATAAAGCTTGCGGATATCGAGGACCCGCGGACCTACAGTGCCGCTCAAAAGCGGCAGATCGACCGACTTGTTGGAACTGTTGTCGATCAGCGTAACCGTGTCTTCCCGGCTCGCCGTTTCCACATTTGCCTTAACCTTGCTCATCCACGCTCCGTTCCTTGGTGCCGCACCCAGCCGCCACATGGCGACGCGGGCCGCCGCGCGGCCAATACTCCGATATTCGATACGCTCACACCGGATCCCGCTGACCGCCGGAGTTTACACCTTTTCCCAGACGGTCCAAAGTTTCCTCCTTGCCTAACACCGCCAGCACTTCAAACAGGCCCGGCGACGTCGTTGAGCCGGTAAGCGCGGCCCGCAGCGGTTGTGCAAGCTGGCCAAATTTGAGCGGTGGATCGGCGGCGTCGACGAATTCGCGCAAGGTTGCCTCGATTTGGGCTTCGTCCCAATCCGACAACGCTTCCAGATGGGGTCGGGCGCGTTCGATGGCCGCCTGCCCGTCATCATCAAGCAGCTTCGCCGCCTTCTCGGTCATTGGCAACGGCGCCTTGCGGACGTAGAAAAGCGCCCCTTCGGCCAGGTCGATCAGCGTCTCCGCGCGCGGCTTCAAACCCGGCAGCCCGGCGATCAGCCGCGCCCGTCCGGCATCGTCGATCGGCCCGCCCAACGCCGCCTCGAGGCGAGGAGCGATCGCATCGGCGAGCGCGCCGTCGCCCATCTCGCGCAGGTAATGGGCGTTCAGATTGGTCAGCTTGGCGAGATCGAAGCGGGCAGGGGATCGTCCGGCGCCGTCTAGGTCGAACCAGTCTATGCCCTGCTTGGTCGATATGATCTCATCGTCGCCGTGGCTCCAGCCGAGGCGGAGGAGATAATTCCGCATCGCTTCGGGCAATATGCCCATGTCGCGATAGGCATCGACGCCCAAGGCCCCGTGGCGCTTGGAGAGCTTGGCGCCGTCGGCTCCATGAATGAGTGGGATATGGGCGAAGACCGGCGGCTGCCAGCCAAGCGCGCGATAGATCTGGTATTGCCGGAAGGCGTTGTTGAGGTGGTCGTCGCCGCGGATGACGTGGGTAACGCCCATGTCGTGGTCGTCGACCACCACGGCGAGCATGTATGTCGGCGTGCCGTCGGCGCGCAGCAGCACCATGTCGTCGAGTTGCGCGTTCTCGACCCGCACCTCGCCCTGCACGCCGTCGGCGATCACGGTCTCGCCGTCGCGCGGCGCCTTCAGGCGCAGTACAGGATCAACGCCCGCCGGCGTCGCTTCCGATGGATCGCGGTCGCGCCAGCGCCCGTCGTAGAGCGCGCGGCGGCCCTCGCGTTTCGCCGTCTCGCGCATCTCGGACAACTCTTCGGGCGAGCAATAGCAATGATAGGCGTTGCCGCCAGCGAGCATCTCTTGCGCCACCTCGGCGTGCCGCGCCGCCCGCTCCGACTGGTAGACGACATCGCTGTCCCAATCGAGGCCGAGCCAGGTCAGCCCGTCGAGGATCGCGGCTTTGGCCTCCTCGGTCGAACGCTTGCGGTCGGTGTCCTCCACGCGCAGTCGGAAATGCCCCCCATGATGGCGCGCGTAGAGCCAGTTGAAGAGCGCCGTCCGCGCCCCGCCGATATGGAGGAAGCCGGTGGGCGAGGGGGCGAAACGGGTGACGACGGTCATGCGGAAGCCGCCTTTGGGCGTGATTTCAGTGCGTTCGTCATTACACCGGCGCTGATGTAGCATACCGGCGCAGGTGTTGCATCCGGAGGCCGCATGGATCGCGCACGACGCGCAGTCGACCCGGACTTCCTCCTCGGCCAGCCCGGCCGCTTTCGGGCCGGACTTGGCGCGCTTGGCAGTGCCCTGAGCGAAGAGCGCGAGCGCTGGGCGCTTTGGATCCCGGTCGGTCTCGGGCTCGGCATAGGGCTCTATTTCTCGCTACCCGTGGAACCCACAGGCTGGATTGGCGCAGCCGCGTCAATCGCCGCGCTTGCGGTCGCGCTTGCCATGCGCGCTCGACTGGCGCCGCTGCTGGCGGCGCTGGCGGCGCTTACGGTGGCACTTGGCTTTACCGCCGCGCAACTGCGAACAGCCAGCGTGGCTGCGCCGGCGCTGCACAAACGCATCGGCCCGGCCGCGGTCAGCGGGCGCATCGTCGCCATCGAGCGCCTTAAGACCGGCCGCCGCCTGGTGCTCGACGGCTTGACCATCAGCCGCCTTACCAGCGACCAAACGCCTGAACGCATCCGTGTCGTCGACCGCAAGGGCACGCCGGCACTGAGGCCCGGCAACCGCGTGCGCCTGCGCGCCGTCTTGCTGCCCCCGCCGCGCCCGATCGCGCCCGGCGCGTTCGATTTCGCCCGCCGCGACTATTTCCGCCGGATCGGCGCGACCGGCTACGTCGTGGCGCCGCCGGAACGGCAGGCCCGTGATACTGCCGGGCAGGGCGGCTTCACGCTTGGCCTCGCGCGCCTTCGTCAAACGATCGCCAGGCGGATCACCGCGAGCCTTGGCGGGGCCGCCGGCGGGATCGCCGCGGCGCTTTTGACCGGGGGCCGCGGCGGCATTCCCAAAGAAACGCTGGGCGCCTTGCGCGATTCGGGATTGGCCCACCTTCTAGCAATCTCCGGGCTCCATTTGAGCCTCGTCGCCGTCATCCTGTTCTTCGGCATTCGCGCCGGCCTCGCTCTGATCGAACCGATGGCGCTCCGGCGGCCGATCAAGAAGTTCGCAGCCGTCGCCGCGCTCGTCGGCGCATTTGGATATCTGCTGCTCACCGGCGCCACGGTGCCCACCCAGCGCGCCTTTATTATGCTCGCCATCGTGCTGTTGGGCGTGCTGGTCGACCGGGTCGCGATCTCGATGCGGCTGGTCGCCTGGGCCGCCGTGGTGGTGCTGTTGATGGCGCCGGAAAGCCTGTTATCCGTCAGCTTTCAAATGTCCTTCGCCGCGGTGGTTGCCCTGGTCGCGGTCTACGAGGCCTTGCGCACGCACGCACCCGGATGGCGGAGCGATCCGCGCTGGTGGCGCCAGATCGTCCTCTATGTTGGCGCGGTGGCCCTCACCACCTTCGTCGCTGGCGCCGCGACGGGGCCCTTCGCGGTCTTCCACTTCAACAAGCTGGCGCTCTTCGGCGTCGCGGCGAACCTGGTCGCGGTACCGATCACCGCCTTCTGGGTCATGCCATTGGGGCTGGCGGCGCTCTTCCTCATGCCGTTTGGCCTCGAGCAGTTGGCGCTGGTGCCGATGGGCTGGGGGCTTGATGTCGTGATCAGCGCGGCCGAAACGGTCGCGGCCTGGCCGGGCGCGGTGACCTTGCTGCCGGCGATGCCCGATTGGGGATTGCTCGCGATCGCGCTGGGTGGGCTGTGGCTGGCGTTGTGGCGCGGCGGGTGGCGTTTTGGGGGCGCGGCGGTTTTGGCCGGCGGCCTGGCATCGGGTCTCTTCGCGCCATCCCCAGACGTGCTGGTCTCCGAGGCCGGCCGCCTACTCGCGGTCAAGGCGCCCGACGGCGCATTGGTGCTTTCATCGCGCCGCTTCGCCCGCTTCCAGGGCGGCGCCTGGTTGCGCCAGGCGGGCCAGCCCACCACCCGCGACTGGCCCACCGATCCGGCCCGTTCCAAGGCAAGCCTCAAACGGGCTCGCAATCAGACAGTAAACGGTGCGGCAATCGCCGCAACCGGCCGGGCGCGATGGCTTGCCTGCGATGGTCTCGGCTGCATCTACCGTGCCAAGGGCCAGGTCGTGGCGCTGGCCCATGATGAGCGTGCCCTGGGCGAAGATTGCCGGCTTGCCACGGTGTTCGTGAGCTTGCAGCCCCTGGCCGGCCGTTGCCCATTGGCGCGGCAGAAGATCGACCGCTTCGACCTCTGGCGCGCCGGAACCCACGCGATCTATCTCGCGCCTGACGCCATCCACGTCAAAACCGTCCGGGGGAGCCAGGGCGAACGCCCCTGGACACGGAAGCCGGAAAAGCAGAGAGCCGGAAAGGCCCGCCCCCGGCGGCGAACGCGCTAGTCTGCCGAGCGATCTTCGACCTTGAATTCAGGCGATTATCGAATAATCATTTGTCAAAATGAAAGTATTGTTAAAGATTTGTTTCGAAGATCGATCATATAAATACTTTACGTAGTCAGTCGATTCAAATGACCGATCACTGTTGACTAAAAACTGTTGTATGTTGTTGGAGCCAAGGACGTGTCAAACAAGAAATTCCGCTATCAGATCAACGTAAGAAAGTTGAGGCCCGAGATATCCAGCGACCTCCACTATGCGGCGACAGTCAGCGATCTGCGCCTGAAAATGCGCGGCACGCCGGACAAGCCGATCGTCCATAATTTCGGTGAGGCCTGTGCCCGGACCAAAAAGGAAGCCGAGAAGAAAATGCGCCGGCAGGTCAAGAACTGGATATCCAACTACGCCTAAGTGCTTGGCCAGAGTGCCGAGCCTGAACGCTTGGATCGCACGCGTTCGACCCGGATCGCCGCCAGTGCCATCGTCGACCGGGTCGGCGCGGCCTACTTGGCCCGCCTGCAGTCAGTCGGACCGTTAATCCGGCAGGATAAGATTGCCCGCCTCGTCTACGGGAAAATGCGGGTTCCATGCAACCTCCCAAAGATGGCCGTCCGGATCGGCAAAGTATCCCGAATAGCCGCCCCAGAAGACATCCTCGGCAGGCTTTATGACCGTCCCGCCCGCCGCCGCCGCTTCGGCGACCACCGCATCTACGGCCTCGCGACTCGCCGTGTTGTGGGCCAGCGCTATGCCGGCAAAGCCGTCGCCATCGGGCGACACTTTCGCATCCTCGGCCAGTGCCGTACGGCCATAAAGCCCAAGCACCACCCCTCCGGCCCTGAAAAAAGTGACATCATCGTTACTCGCCGATGAGGCCCGCCATCCGAGCCGCTCATAGAATGCGCATGCCCGCGCCATGTCGCGCACACCCAGTGTCACGATACTCAGGCGCTGTTCCATACTGAAGCCTTGCCGGGGTTTGGCGCAGGCGATCAGAACTGCCGCAATAGCCCGACCAGCTTGCCCTGCACCTTGACCTGGTCTGGGCCGAAGATCCGGGTCTCGTATTTCTTGTTGGCGGGCTCAAGCGCAACCGAAGCGCCCTTGCGGCGCAGGCGCTTCAAGGTCACCTCGACATCGTCGATCAGCGCCACCACGATGGTCCCGTTATCGGCGGTCTCGGCGCGCTGAATGATCACCGTGTCGCCGTCGAGGATGCCGGCCTCGGTCATCGAATCGCCCTCGACCTGCAGTGCGTAGTGCTCGCCGCGGCCAAGCATGCCGCCCGGCACCTCGACGCGGTCGGGATTGCGCAACGCCTCGATCGGCGTCCCGGCGGCGATCTTGCCATAAAGCGGCAGCTCGACTGATTCGTGGGTCACCGTCACCGGTGTGCCGGAAAGCGCATGGGTGAAGTCGCCCTTGATCACGTTCGGCGTGAATTTACTGTTGCGCGCGGGCTTGTCGGGGCTGGTGCCGACGGCCGCGGTCTCGGGCATGCGCACCACTTCCAGCGCCCTCGCCCGGTGGGGCAGGCGGCGGATAAAGCCGCGCTCCTCGAGCCCCATGATCAGGCGATGGATGCCCGATTTCGACTTCAAGTCGAGCGCGTCCTTCATCTCGTCGAACGACGGCGAAGTTCCCGATCCGGCAATGTGTTCGTTAATGAAGATCAGCAACTCATGCTGTTTGCGGGTGAGCATTAGTGTGGGTTCCTCCACGCTCGCGGGGTTCGTTTGTAACTGATCCAAACTGAGATCACGGTCGAACCCAACATTTAGAACAAAATGCAAACTCCGCACATGTTCTAGTTTGGTTCGCGCAGTCCGTCAAGCGTCAATCGAGGAGATTCGGCACCCGGCGATCATGGTTCCCGCTGGTACGCATCGATAATCAGGCGAACCGATTGCCACTGGGCAGCATGATCGCCTCGACAAGGGCTCCAGCTGCCGCCGCCGGCGCATGCGGCGCACGGACGATCAGGCAATCGGCCGCAACGAAGCGAGAAAGCATCGAGCTATCTTGGCGCTCGAAGGGTTTGGCGATCAAGGCGCCGCCCGGGTCGCGGGAGAGGGTCGCCCGCAGATAGTCCTGGCGCCGGTCATTGGCCTCAAGATCGCTGCCAAGCGTCGCGGTAGTCGTGCGTTCAACGCTAGGATCCAGCCCCAGCATGGCATCGATTGCCGGGCCGACGAACAGGATCGCGCAGACGAGGCTCGAAACCGGATTGCCGGGCAGACCGATCAGCTTGGTCTCGCCAAGGCTGCCGAAAATAAGCGGCTTGCCGGGCCGCATCGCGATCTTCCAGAAGTCCACATCGAGCCCGTCCGGCGCCAACGCGCTCTGGATCAGATCGTGCTCGCCCACCGAGGCGCCGCCGCAAGTGAGCAGAAGGTTGGCACCGCGTGCGCCGGCGGCCGCTTCTCGCAACGATGTCTCATCGTCGCGGGCGATACCGAGGTCGATCGGCTCGCCGCCGCGTTCGTGCACGAAGCCGGCCAAGGCAAGCCCGTTGGAGCTCATGATCTGGTCCGGTCCAACCGGATCGCCCGGCATAGCGACCTCATCGCCGGTGGCCAGAATGGCGACCCGCGGCTTTCGGACCACGCTGAGCCAGGGTACGTTCATGGCCGCCGCCAGCCCGATCTCGCGCGGGCCCAGCCGCGTCCCGGCCGGCACGCCGATCGTGCCCTCACGGAAATCGAGTCCTGCCTCGCGCAAATAGTGCCCCTTTGGCACGCGCTCCTTGATGGTGACGCGATCGCCCTCGGCGTCGGTATCTTCCTGGATGACGATGGCATCGGCGCCATCCGGCAGCGGCCCCCCGGTGAAAATGCGCACTGTCTCACCCGGGCCAACCGTGCCGCAGAATGCCGCGCCCGCAGGCGCCTCGCCGATCCGCGTGAGCGTGACCGGAACCTGCGCCACATCGGCTGCGCGAACCGCATAACCGTCCATGGCCGAAACGTCGGATGGCGGCTGGGTGCGGCGGGAGACGATGTCGCTGGCCAGCACCCGGCCCAAGCCACTGCCCAGCGCAACTTGTTCGGCGGGCAGGCGCTCGAACGCCCCGACGATGCGCGCGAAGGCTTCCTCGACCGATATCACAGCTTATCTCTGATCATCATTTGCGCATGTAAGTGCCGGATTTGCCGCCGGATTTTTGTTCAAGACGGATCTCGCTCAGCACCATCGCCCGGTCCACCGCCTTGCACATATCGTATACGGTGAGCGCCGCGACGGAGACTGCGGTCATCGCCTCCATCTCGACCCCGGTGCGGCCGGTGGTGCGGGCTGTCGCGGTAATCTCGACCGCGCCCTTCTCGGCGTCGCAAACAAGATCGACCTCAACCGAGGTTAGCGGCAGCGGATGGCAAAGCGGGATCAACTCCGCCGCGCGCTTGGCGGCCATGATGCCGGCGAGCCGCGCCACGCCCAGCACGTCGCCCTTCTTGGCGGTTCCGGCCGCGACCATGGCGAGGGTCTCCGGTGCCATGCGCACGGCGCCGCTGGCGACCGCGAGCCGGTCGGTCTCGGGCTTTTCCGAGACATCGACCATACGGGCCTTACCCTTGTCGTCGAAATGGGTGAATTCCGCCATTGCCGTGCCGGTCATCCTTTGCGAGCCCGTTATGGGCCCCGAGACTGCGCTATTCATAACCGCCCGGGCCACCGGGGGCCAAGCCTTGTGGATGCCCTCACGCCCCCGCTGAGGCCGTGGCAGGGGCCAGCAGCGCCCGAGTCGCGGCGGTCACATCGGCCTGGCGCATCAACGCGGTGCCGACAAGGAAGCCCCGCGCGCCGGCCTTCCGCAGCCGCTCGACATCCCCCGGCGCATGGATGCCGCTCTCGGCGACCAGGAAGCGCTCGCTGGGCACGCTTGGGGCCAGCCGCTCGGTAACCGCCAGATCCGTCGCCAGCGTCTTGAGGTCGCGGTTGTTGATGCCGACGAGCGGGCAGGGAAGCTCGAGCGCGCGCGCAAGCTCGGCCGCGTCATGTACTTCGACCAACGCATCGAGGCCGTAGGCGGCAGCGGCATCGGCCAGCTCGTTGGCAAGTTCGTCGCCGACGGCGGCCATGATGATCAGAATGCAATCGGCGCCCAGCGCCCTGGCCTCGACCACCTGATAGGGATCAAGCATGAAGTCCTTGCGCAGCACCGGCAGGGCGCAGGCGGCGCGCGCGGCGCGCAGATGCGCGTCCTCGCCCTGGAAATGTTTGGTCTCCGTGAGCACCGACAGGCACGCCGCGCCGCCGGCCGCATAGGATTTCGCCAGCGCCGCCGGATCGAAATCGGCCCGGATCAAGCCCTCGCTTGGGCTGGCCTTTTTTATTTCCGCGATCAGGCCGGCGCCATGCGTGGCACTGGCGTTCTTGAGCGCCCGGGCAAAGCCTCGCGGCGGCGCTGTGTCAGCCGCCAATCTTTCGACCTCGCCAAGTGGTTGCGCCGCCTTGCGGGCCGCAACCTCGATGCGCTTGTCGGCGCAGATGCGGCCGAGCGTGTTGGCCGTATCGCTGGCCGGTTCGCGCGAGGAAGCGCTCATGCGGCAGTCTCTCGCCGCGAGCGGCCCTCCGCGCCCGTATCCTCTTCCTCTGGCGGCGGAGGCGGCGGCAGATTGGAGATCTCGACCAGCCTGTCGAGCGCCCCGCGCGCCGCGCCGCTATCGATCGATTGCGCCGCCAATCCAGCACCGATCTTCAAATCCTCCGCCTTGCCGGCCACCACGAGCGCCGCAGCGGCATTGAGCGTGACAATATCGCGGATCGGGCCGGCCTGGCCCGCGAGCAGCGCCATCATGGTCGCGGCGTTTTCCTCCGGCTCGCCGCCCTTGAGGGCCTCGGGCCCGGCGCGCTGGAGCCCCGCATCCTCCGGCGTCACCTCAAAGCGCGTGACCGCGCCGTCTTTGAGCTCGGCAACATGGGTCGGCCCGGTCAGCGTGATCTCGTCGAGGCCGTCGGATCCGTTCACGATCCAGGCACGCTCGCCGCCAAGCCTGCCCAACACCGTCGCCATCGGCTCGAGCCAGCGCTCGGCGAACACACCAACCAGCAAACGCTTGACCCCCGCGGGGTTCGACAGCGGCCCCAGGATATTGAAAATCGTCCGCACGCCGAGCTCGACGCGCGGTCCGGCGACATGGCGCATCGCCCCGTGATGGCGCGGCGCCATCATGAAGGCGATGCCGGCCTCCCGAAGCGCCTGCTCGATGCGCCCTAAATCGGCGTCCAGGTTGACCCCCAGCGCGGCGAGGACATCGGCGGCGCCGGACTTGGAGGTAAAAGCCCGGTTGCCGTGCTTGGCGACGGGCACCCCGGCGCCGGCCACAACAAAGGCGGTCGCCGTGGATACATTGAACGTTCCGGCCGCATCACCGCCGGTTCCGACCGTGTCGATGGCGCCCGATGGAGCCTTGATATGCAACGCCTTGGCGCGCATGGCCCGCACGGCGCCGGTGATCTCCTCGACGGTCTCGCCGCGCAATCGCAGACCCATCAGGAACCCGCCCATCTGCGCCGGCGTTGCATCGCCCGACATCATGATATCGAAAGCCGACTCCGCCTGAGCCTCGCTCAAGCATGCGCCGTCGGCTACCAGGCCGAGCAGGGCTTTCATGTCGATGCTATCGGCAGTCATCGCTCAACGGGTCCCCCTTTGCCGATCATGCGCATTACCAAACAAAATAATCGATGAAAAACAATGGAATATAAGTGATTGCCGCATAGCTACATCAATAACCAAAAAATCCAGGCGTCAAGTGTATCCAGGATAAAGCGCATGGTAACGCTGCCTGCGGGGGTGGCGGGCGGTTTTCGTCGTGCCGGCAGCGCTCTCTGATCGACGCGGGCGCCGCCTCGTCATACACCATCGGGCAGGTTTCGTCGCCTGCATAGTCGGGCCGCGTTTCCCGCGTGAGTAGGTTGCTTGCGTGGCTGCGATGGATCATGCAGGGTCCCCCAAACCAGCGGACGGCGGATTGGGTCGGCGCCGTGGTCCGTTGGATTGGTGATAGCCGCGCCTTCCGAATGATTGGCGTCTCCCAAATGAACCGATGACCGCCGACCGCGACCGGAACGAGACAGCACGGCCGTTGAGCCCGCTTGCCAGGCTGCCGCTCTACTATGGCTGGGTGGTTGTCGCGATTGCCTTCGTTACAATGGGGATCGGCGTCAGCGTGCGGACATCGTTCTCGCTGCTCTTCCCGCCCATCCTTGAGGAGTTCAAGTGGGACCGCGGGGTGACGGCAGGTATCTACTCCGTCGGCTTCCTGAGTTCGATGCTGCTCTCGCCATTCATCGGCATATTGATCGCCCGCTTTGGACCGGCACCGCTCATTTCGGCAGGCGCGGTGATCGTCAGCGGCAGCCTGCTGCTGACCACTGTGGCAACGACCCAGTTTCATCTCTTTCTCACCCTTGGAACAGGGATGGTTGGCGGCTCGGTCGTGCTGGCTTACGTCAGCCATTCGTATTTCCTACCATTTTGGTTCACGAAACGTCGGGGACTTGCCATCGGGATCGCCTTTTCCGGGGTCGGGGTCGGCGCGATGGTGATGTTTCCCTGGCTGCAGTCGATCATCGGCGCCGAAGGCTGGCGCGCGGCTTGTTGGACGATGGCCATCCTGCTGCTGGCCGTCGTCCTGCCGCTCAATTTGTTTTTTCAGCGCGGCCGGCCGGAGGAGATGGGGCTCAAGCCCGATGGCGACGGGCGGGCTGGCCGCAAGGCATCCGCTCCGGCGGTCGACAATGTCGTCGACCGCGCCTGGGTCGACACCGACTGGTCGCTCCTTCGCGCCAGCCGCACCGCCCGCTTCTGGTGGCTCTCCATCGGCTATTTTGCGGGCATGTACGCCTGGTATTCGATCTTGATCCACCAGACCAAGTATCTCACCGAGATCGGCTTCTCCACCGAGATTGCGGCCTTTGCGCTCGGCCTCGTCGGGCTGATGGGGGTTGCCGGCCAGATCGGCCTCGGGGCGCTGTCTGACCGGATCGGCCGCGAGCTTGCCTGGGTGGTGGGCTGCATCGGCTTTGCCGCCTGCTACGTGCTGCTGCTGTCGATGAAAGCGGCACCGAGCCAGGCCATGCTCTATTTGATGGTGATAACCCAAGGTGCCATCGGCTACGGGGTCTCGGCGGTCTATCCGAACATCATGGCGGAGCTCTTTCATAGCCGCCGCTATGGCCAGGTATACGGCGCCCTCAGCGCCATTTCGGGCTTCGGCGCGGCAGTCGGGCCATGGGCCACCGGCGCGATGTTTGATCTCACGGGCGACTATCAGCTCAGCTGGACGGTCGCGCTCGGCGTTTGCGGCGTCTCGGCGCTTGGCGTCTGGATGGCCGCCCCGCGCAAGGTGCGTCTGGTTTCCGGGCAGGCGGCAAAACGCGCGGCTGAGGCGCCCTGACAAGCTGAGGCGCCCTGACAATATGTCACGGCGCGCATCGCATCCCACCCTTGACCTTCCAGTAACTGGAAACCTTATCTAGGAGGTGCGAATCCACAAGCGCCGGCTGATGCGCCCAACGGGCCTTTGGCCGTCGCTGGCGATTGTATCGAGACAATGACCGAAACAACCTCATGCTGTCACGAGCACCCCACTGAGAACGGCCCCGGCGCGAATGTGGCGCCGGCCCTGGCCGCGCCGGGCAGCGGCTACACCTGCCCAATGCATGCCGAGCTCGACCTGCCCGAACCGGGGCCGTGCCCGAAATGCGGCTGCGCACTGGAACCGATCGTGCCGGCCAGCACGCCGGCGGCCGTCACCTACACCTGTCCGATGCACCCGGAGATCGTCCAGGATGGCCCCGGAATCTGCCCCAAATGCGGCATGGCGCTGGAGCCAATGGCGATTTCCGCCGACGCGGCCCCCGATCCGGAATGTCTCGACATGCGCCGGCGATTTTGGGTGTCGCTCGCGCTGACCCTGCCGGTTTTTCTGGTGGCCATGTCGGATCTGTTGCCGAGCAAGCCCCTGCACGCGGCCGTGGGCGGCCAGGCGCTCGCCTGGGTCCAGTTCGCCCTCGCCCTGCCGGTCGTCTTGTGGGGCGGCTGGCCGTTCTTCGTGCGCGGCTGGAACTCGCTGGTGACCCGTAACCTCAACATGTTCACCCTGATCGCCATCGGCACCGGCGTGGCGCTGATCTACAGCGCCGTCGCGACCCTGGCGCCGGGCATCTTTCCCGTCTCCTTCCGCGCCGCCGACGGCACGGTCGCAATCTATTTCGAGGCGGCGGCCGTGATCGTGACCCTGGTCCTGCTCGGCCAGGTGCTCGAACTCAAGGCACGCGGTCAGACCAGCAATGCAATCCGCGAACTGCTTGACCTCGCCCCGGCGCTGGCTCGGCGCATCGGCCCCGATGGCAGCGAGACGGACGTGCCGCTTGCGATGGTCCATATCGGCGATTTGCTGCGCGTGCGGCCTGGCGAAAAGATACCCGTCGACGGCGTCGTCACCGAGGGCGAAAGCGCGGTCGACGAATCGATGGTGACGGGCGAGCCGCTGGCGGTCACCAAAGTGCCGGGAGAGGCCCTGGTGGGCGCCACCATCAATGGCACCGGCGCGCTGATCATGCGGGCGGAAAAAGTCGGCGGCGCTACGCTATTGGCACGGATCGTCGCCATGGTCGCCGAAGCCCAGCGCAGCCGCGCGCCGATCCAGCGTCTGGCCGACGTGGTGTCAGGCTATTTCGTGCCGGCGGTGGTCCTCGCGGCGGTCACAACCTTTGTCGTCTGGGCGCTCTGGGGACCACAACCGGCCTTCGCCTTCGCCATCATCAACGCGGTTGCGGTGCTGATCATAGCCTGTCCCTGCGCGCTCGGTCTGGCGACGCCGATGTCGGTGATGGTCGGCATCGGCCGCGGCGCGCGCGAGGGCGTGCTGATCAGAAACGCAGCGGCGCTGGAGCGCTTCGAAGGCGTCGACGTGCTGGTCGTCGACAAGACCGGCACACTCACCGAGGGCCGGCCGCGTCTGACCGCGGTCGAGGCGGCGGACGGTGTTGATGAGGCGGAGATGCTGACGCTCGCCGCGAGCTTGGAGCGCTCGAGCGAGCATCCGCTCGCCGAAGCGATCGTCAAGGGCGCAGAAGAGCGCGAACTGACGCTCAAGACCGTCGACGCGTTCAAGTCGATCACCGGGCATGGCGTTCAAGGCACTGTCGCGGGCAGGGCGGTGGCGCTCGGCAACGCCAAGTTGCTCGAAAAGCTCAAGGTCGCGCCGGGCGCGCTCGCAGACCGCGCCGAAGCGTTGCGCGCGGAGGGCGCGACGGTGATGTTCGTCGTGCTCGGCGACGCGGCGGCGGGGCTGATCGCGGTTGCCGATCCGATCAAGGGCTCGACCGCCGAAGCGGTTGAGCTGCTGCACCGCGCCGGCGTCGAGATCATCATGGCCACCGGCGACAACCGGACCACCGCAGAGGCGGTGGCGCGCTCGCTCAAGATCGATCGCATAGAGGCCGAGGTGCTGCCCGAGCACAAGGTCGAGATCGCCAAGGAACTGCAGGCCAAGGGCAAGATCGTCGCGATGGCCGGTGACGGTATCAACGACGCCCCGGCGCTCGCCCAGGCCGATATCGGCATCGCCATGGGAACCGGCACCGACATCGCCATGGAAAGCGCCGACGTGACGTTGGTGAAGGGCGACCTGCGCGGCATCGCGCGGGCGCGCCGGCTCAGCGCCGCGGTCATGCGAAACATCCGCCAAAACCTGTTCTTCGCCTTTGTCTATAACGGGCTCGGCGTGCCGATCGCCGCAGGTGTGATCTATCCGTTCACCGAGTTGCTGCTCAACCCGATGATCGCCGCGGCGGCCATGAGCCTCAGTTCGGTATCTGTGATCACCAATGCGCTGCGCCTGCGCAACAAGACGCTTTGAGACGGCGCGCGCGCCCGAATTGAGACAATTGAGACAATCGAGACCGATGCGACACTCGAATTGAAACAGTTGGCACACGGGATCAATTGGAGGCCGAACGATGAACATCGGGGAAGTGGCGGACAAGTCGGGCGTCCGCGCCAAAACCATCCGATATTACGAAGATATCGGGTTGATTCCGCCCGCGCGGCGAACCGAATCAGGATATCGCAATTACGACGATCGCGATCTTGCGACCTTGCGCTTCGTTCAGCGGGCGCGCTCGCTCGGCTTCTCGGTCAAGGATGTCGGCGCGCTCCTTGCCCTCTGGCACGACAACGCCCGCGCCAGCGCCGAGGTCAAAAGCCTCGCCGGCAACCACGTTGAGGAGATCGACCGCAAGATCGCCGAGCTGCGCTCGATGCGCCACACGCTGGTCGATCTGATGGAACGCTGCCACGGCGACGACCGGCCGGATTGTCCGATCCTCAACGACCTCGCCGGCGCCCCCTAAGCGGCGCGCGAGCAGACGATGGGCGGAGAAAGCGAATTTATCCGGGCCTGCGCCGCCGACGATCGCCAGGCTATCTGCGCCATCATCAACGACGCGGCCGAGGCCTATCGCGGCATCATCCCTGTGGACCGCTGGCACGATCCCTACATGCCGCTCGCCGATCTCGACGTCGAGATCGCCGCCGATGTGCGCTTCTTCGGCTACGAGCGGGACGGCCCGCTGCTTGGCGTGATGGGCGTCCAGGCGGTGCAGGATGTCACGTTGATCCGGCACGCTTACGTGCGCACCTCCGCACGGCGCCGTGGCATTGGCGCCCAACTTCTCGCACATTTACGCTCGCTGAACGACCGGCCGGTGCTGATCGGGACCTGGGCCGCGGCCGCCTGGGCGGTGGCATTTTATGAAAAGCACGGTTTCCGCCGCGTCGGCGAGGCGGAGAAGAACCACCTGCTCGCAACCTACTGGTCGATCCCGCAGCGCCAGATCGAAACCTCGACCGTGCTCGCCGATGTGGCCTGGTTCAACCGGGAACGCTAGTTCCGGACGTTCTGGGTGAAGAACTGCTTGAACGCGTCCTGATCGATATCGACACTGTGACGATCCTTCAGCGCGCCGGAAAGTGCGGTCAGCAGATCCACGCTCATGCCGCGTGCAAGCGTTTCGTTCAGTCGCTTCATGCCGGCCGAGTCAGCTGATGGATTTGCTTCCTGGATATTCTTCAAGGCCGCGAGCACCACGCCGTTCTTTCCTTGCTCCATGAGCGCCTGACCGCGCCTCGCCTTGAAGAGTTTCGTCACCAGCGCGCCGGGCACGTCCGCGCCCGCCGCCCGGCCATCACGGACGAATGGTTTGGTCGTGCGTAGCGTAAGCTTTTCCTTTTTTGCCACGGTCGCGAGGGTGAAGCCGCCCTTGAGTTTTTCGAGTATGACCTTGGCGCGTTTCGTTGCCTCAGCACGACGGCTATCTTTCTTGATCGCGGCAACGACCTTGTCGCGCACTTTGGCTAGCGGCCTGAGCGCCGGCTTTGTGATCTTGTCGATCCGCACCACGAAGGAGGCGCCGCTACGCGTTTCGACCATTCCGCTATCCTCGCCCTCGTCGAGCTCGAAGACGCGGGAGAGGAACTCGGGCGCCGTCAGCAACCCTTTGATCTTGCCGCCATCGCCGTCATTGCCCTGACGATCGAGGGCGGCGTATTTGACGACCTTCAGATCATGTTTCTTGGCGGCCTCTTCCAACGTCGCGCCGCTGCCGAGTTCGTCCTCGATCTGATTGGTGAGCTTGACCATTCGGTCGCCGGCACGTTCCTTCTGGATATCGGCCTTCAGCTTTGCCTTCACCGCATCGAAGGGCTTGGTCTTGGTTTTCTCAATCTTGGTCACGCGCAGAATGTGCCAGCCGAGATCGCTCTTGACCGGCGCGCTGTAGCCGCCCGCCTTGAGCCTGAATGCCGCATCGCCCAGCACCTTCAGCGGTAAACCGGCCTGGTCGACCGTGCCGAGCGACAGCGGGCCAGCTTCCTGCTTGGCGATTTCCTTAGCGACCTTGTCGAAACTACTTCCCGCCTTGAGCGCCGCATGCGCCTTCTTGGCGGTTGCCTCGTCGGTAAAGAGGATCTGATCGACCGTGCGCCGTTCCTTGGAGAGAAACTCCGCACTGCGCTCGTTGTAGGCGCGGCGCAGATCGGTATCGCTGACCTCGATCGCAGCCGCCACATCAGCCGGCGCCAGCACGATTGCCGCGATCTGACGCAGCTCCGGCGCGGTAAATGTCTTGGCGTTCTTCTTGTGGTAAGCGGCGATTGCCGCGGCGCCGGGCTCGGGTACTGATTTGACCGCGCTGTCGGCGATGACGACGATGTCCGCGACACGCTTTTCGTTTTGATATCGAAACAGCCGCTCGACCAGCGAGCGCGGAAGCGTCTGGTTCGCCGCGATCACGCCGGTGATCTGGCCTCGCGCGATCTCGCGACGGCGCGCCTCGACATATCCCGCCTCGGTGAGTTGGGCCTGCCCCAATGCGCGGACGAAGATGGCGCGGTCGAACTCATCAAAGCGATTGCGAAATGACCGATCGGCCCGAATCTCGCGCGCCACCAACTCGTTGCTGACCGCCACACCGACATCCTTGGCGCCCAAAGCAAGCAATTCCTCGTTGATCATGTTCTGGATCACCTGGTTGGCGAGGCCAAGTTGATAGGCCTGCCGGAAGGTGAGAGTGACGCCCAGGCGCTGGCGCTGAACCTCAATGGTTCGGGTGAGCTGGCGCCGGAACTGATCGAAGGTGATTTTGGTGCCGCCGACGGTCGCGAGCCCGGCCGTGCCGCTGACCCCGGGCCTGAGGATATCGCCAATGCCCCAGACCGCGAAGCTCAGGATGAGTAGGCCGAACAGTACGACCATCACCCAGGACTTGGCCGATCTACGCATTGATTGCAGCATTTAGGGGGCACTCCGGTTCCGGGACGCGCAAGGCGGCATCTTATGGTTCGCTGGGGCTGCCCGCAACCGGGCGGCACGCTCACAATAGCGTGTGTATGGTGCCGTCTGATATTGGTGCCAATGCGGCATATTGCACCAAACACGTTGCAGCAAACACGCCGGTCACATGATGGTCAAACTGGGACGGCCATGCTAGTCAGCACCGCGCAAATTCTTTTCGATGGCAAGGCGCGAAAGGCCGATCGATCATGCCCAACCCGCGACGCAAACTGATAGCTGGCAACTGGAAAATGAACGGCCTGGCCGCCGACGGATTGGTGCTCGCGTCCGACGTGGCGGCGCGGGCGGCCGAGGCGGGCGGGGCCACTGCATGCGATATCGCCATCGCACCGCCGGCGACCTTGCTGCGGGAGGTCGCCTTGCGACTTGCCGGCGGCCCCGTGAGCGCCGGCGGTCAGGATTGCCATACCGAGACCGCGGGGGCCCATACCGGAGACATCAGCGCGGCGATGTTGAGGGATGCCGGCGCAGTATTTGCGATCATCGGGCACTCCGAGCGGCGCGCCGACCATGAAGAAAGCGACGATTTGGTACGCGCCAAGGCGGAAGCGGCCTTGGCTGAAGGCCTGGTCGCCATCGTCTGCGTCGGCGAGACCGAGCAACAACGCGATGCCGGCGACGCGGTCGCGGTGGTCATCGGCCAAATAGACGGCTCGCTTCCGGCCGGCGCCAATCCCAAGACGGCGGTAGTCGCCTATGAGCCGGTCTGGGCAATCGGCACCGGACGCACACCGACGCTGGACGAAATCGTTGAGATCCATAAGGCGATCCGCGACCACCTCGCCGAGCGCTTCGAGGGCGGCGACGGCGTCCGCATCCTCTATGGCGGCTCGGTCAAGCCCTCCAATGCCGCAGAGATCCTCGGTCTCAATGATGTCGACGGGGCCCTGGTCGGCGGAGCCAGCTTGAATGCGGCGGATTTCTGGGCAATCGTTGAGGCGTGTGGCTAGTCGGACCGCTCGGCCGTCGAAACTAATGATCAGCGCGGGTGTCTAGCGCCGCTGGTGCGAAAGCACTACATAAATACCGGCGCGGCTGAGATCGCCAGCAACGCGCCATATCGGATCGCACTTACGTGAACTGGCGTGAACTGGCCTGAACCGGCCTGAACCGGCCTGAACTGGCGTGAACTGGCAAGTGAAGCGGATAGCGTTATGGAAGTCATTCTCCTCGTCATCCATCTGATCCTCGCGCTGGCGCTGATCGGCGTGGTCCTGATCCAGCGCAGCGAGGGCGGCGCGCTGGGCATCGGCGGTGGCGGCGGCGGCGGAATGAGCGGTTTCATGACCGGGCGTGCCACGGCCAACCTGCTGACGCGGGCCACCGCAATCATCGCCGCCGGGTTCTTCCTGACCAGCATGGCGCTGACCTGGGTCGGCACCAAGCGAGAGGGCGCCATCGTGCAGGGCGCACCCGCCGCTGCTGGCAAACCGTCGACCGGCAAGCCCGCGCCGAAGAAGCCGGCAGGACCGCAAGCGCCTGTAAAGTAAATCGCGCCGCCACGTCTCCGCACGGTCAGGCAGCAATCTGTTAGGGCCTCTGCAAGCCTCAAGCCAAGGCTCAGTTGGGAGTGCGGCGCACGGCCGCCGCTTCGGGCCGCGAGAAAATTGTAGATGAACGCGTGTTCGAGCGTCTTTTGCTTTGGGAAATCACAACACTTGGTATACGGTAAGGGTCCATGACGCGGTATGTATTTATCACCGGCGGCGTGGCTTCCTCCCTCGGAAAAGGCCTATCCGCGGCAGCGCTCGGAGCGCTCTTGCAAACACGCGGATTCTCTGTCCGCCTGCGCAAGCTTGACCCGTATCTCAACGTCGATCCGGGCACGATGAGCCCCTACCAGCACGGCGAGGTCTACGTCACCGATGACGGGGCGGAGACCGATCTGGATCTGGGACATTACGAGCGCTTTACCGGCGTGGCCTCGCGGCGCTCCGACAATGTGACGGCCGGCCGTATCTATTCCGAGGTCATCGCACGCGAGCGGCGCGGCGACTATCTGGGCGCCACCGTCCAAGTGATCCCACATGTGACCGACGCGATCAAAGGTTTCGTTGCCGCCGATTCGAGCGATCCCGACTTCATGCTGATCGAGATCGGCGGCACCGTGGGCGATATCGAGGGATTGCCGTTCTTCGAAGCGATCCGTCAGCTCGGCTACGAGCTTGGCCGCGATCGCGCCCTCTTCGCGCATCTGACGTTGCTGCCTTATATCCCCTCGGCGGGCGAACTCAAGACCAAGCCGACCCAGCACTCGGTCAAGGCGCTGCAGTCACTGGGTATCCAGCCCGATCTGCTGCTCTGCCGCTGCGACCGCGAGATCACGCGTGACGAGCGGCGCAAAATTGCGCTTTTCTGCAATCTGCGTGAGGAGGCGGTGATCCCGGCGCTCGATGCGCGGACGATCTACGAGGTGCCGCTGCGCTATCACGAACAGGGCTTTGACACCCAGGTCTGCAAGCATTTCGGGCTCGACGCCGCCGAACCCGATCTCGGGCTCTGGGAGGAGATCGTGAAACGCGTGCTCACGCCCGAGGGCGAGGTGACCATCGCGGTGGCAGGCAAATACACCGAATTGCAGGATGCCTATAAGTCGCTCAACGAAGCGCTGACCCATGGGGGCATTGCCAACAACGCGCGGGTAAATCTGCGCTGGATCGAGGCCGAAGTCTTTGAGCAGGAAGACCCGGTGCCGCATCTGGAGGATGTGAACGGCATCCTCGTTCCCGGTGGCTTCGGCGAGCGCGGAGCGGAAGGCAAGATCAAGGCGGCCAGCTTCGCGCGCCAGCGAAAGGTGCCCTATTTCGGCATCTGCTTCGGCATGCAGATGGCGGTGATCGAGGCGGCGCGGAACCTCGCCGGGATCAAGAACGCCGGCTCGTCGGAGTTCGGGCCCGCCGAGGAGCCCGTGGTCGGCCTGCTGACCGAATGGATGCAAGGCGAGCGCATCGAGCGGCGCAACATCGACGAGGACATGGGCGGCACAATGCGCCTCGGCGCCTATCCGTGCGAGATCGCCCAAGACACCAAAGCGCGCGCGATCTACGGCGAGGCGCACATTACCGAGCGCCACCGCCACCGCTACGAGGTCAATATCGGCTACAAGGAGCGGCTGGAGGCCGCGGGGCTCCGTTTCTCAGGCATGTCGCCCGATGGCGAGTTGCCCGAGATTGTCGAGCTGACCGACCATCCCTGGTTTGTAGGGGTACAATTCCATCCCGAGCTAAAGTCGAAACCCACCGACCCGCACCCGCTCTTCAAATCCTTTATCGGCGCAGCCCTGGAGCAGAGTAGGTTGGTTTAGGGGCGCTTGCCGCCACCCGGGAGGCTCCACAGCGGTGCAGTCCACCAACATCGTCACGCAAGTGATCCTGCCAATTTCGCTGGCATTCATCATGCTGACGCTGGGATTGGCGCTGCGCTGGGCGGATTTCAGACGCGTTGTGGTCCAGCCCAAGGACTTCTTCGTCGGTGCGATCAGCCAGGTCGTGCTACTGCCGCTGGTCGCCTTCGCTCTGGTCTCGATCTGGCCGATCGAGCCGGCGCTCGCCGTCGGCGTGATGATCCTGGCGGCCTGCCCGGGCGGCGTCACCTCAAACCTGCTAACGCACATCGCGCGCGGGGACACGGCGCTGTCCGTCTCACTGACCGCCGTGATCAGCGTACTCGCGGTGCTGACCCTGCCTTTCATCGTCGGCTTCTCGATCGTCCACTTCATGGATGCCGCGAGCGCGCCCAGGCTCAACGTGATCGAGACCATCGCCGGCGTTTTCGTCATTACCACTGTGCCGGTGCTGCTCGGCATGATGATCCGCCAGTTCGTACCGCGCACGGCCAAGGCAAGCGAGCGCATCGCACGGCACATCGCAACGGTGCTGTTCGTGCTCATCGTGCTGGGCGCGATTGCGAGCGAGCGCGCGAATATCGTCATCTATTTCATCCAGGCCGGTCCGGTGACGCTCGTTCTCAATGTGATCATGCTGGTGCTCGCGTTCGGGATCGGCGCGGCTCTCCGACTGGGACCGGCACAGCGGACGGCGATCACGCTTGAATGCGGTCTCCAAAACAGCACGCTGGCGATCTTCGTCGGCGCGACGCTGCTGAAAAACACCACCATGATCGTTCCCGGCGGTATCTACGGCCTCATCATGTTCGCGACGGCGGGGGTGTATATCTGGCGCGTGCTGCGCAAGCGGCCTGCAGCCGCAGCGCCGGCATAAGCCAGGTGGAAGACAAGGGAGCAACCGAGGTCCGATACCGTCTTTATGGCACCAACGGCTCGCCCTATTCGATGAAGCTGCGGGCGATTTTGCGCTATCGCCGGCTGCCTTTCGACTGGATCCTGCGCACCGAGCGCAACAACGATCTTGTTGCGCATGTGCGCCCGCCGGTGATCCCGATCCTGCAATTTCCCGAGAATGGTCATTTCCGGTCTGACAGCACGCCGCTCGCCTATGTGCTCGAAGACCGTCATCCCGGCGCGCGCTCGATTGTGCCCGACGACCCGGTGCACGCATTTCTGTCCCACCTGATCGAGGATTTCGCCGACGAATGGGGCACCAAGATCATGTTCTGGTACCGCTGGGCGCGCGACGTCGATATTGCCTATTCGAAGCTCTGGATCGCCGACGACTTCTTTCCCGACCGGAAGGGTGAGGCGCGTGAGGCCATTGCCGAAAGCTTCGCCCAGCGTCAGATCGGCCGGATGGCGCTCGTCGGCTGCACGAAAGAGAATGCGCCGACTATCGAGGCGAGTTACGAGCGCACCCTCACTCTGTTGGAGCCCCATGTCGGGCTTTACGATTATTTCTTTGGAAGCCGGCCGGCGCTCGCCGATTTTGGCCTGTTCGGTCAACTGAACCCGCTCTCGGAGGACGTGACCCCGCAAGCGGTCATGCGCGCCCGCGGCCAACGCGTCGAAAGCTGGGTCCGCCAACTCAATGATGCCTCCGGCATTGAGGGCGAGTGGCTGGATGCCGGGGCGCCGCTGCCGGAGGCAACGCTTGGTCTGCTGCGGCTGATCGGCGAGATCTATCTGCCCTTCGTCGCCGCAAACGCCGCGGCCTTCGAAGCGGGCAAGGAAACTTTCACTCTCGATCTTGCGGGCAGGCCCTACAGCCAAGCGCCGTTCAAGTATCAGGAAAAATGCCTGGCGGAGCTCCGGCGGCGTTTCGGCGCCCTGCGCGGTGCGGCGAAAGCTCGCTGCGAGGCCGTATTGTCCCAAACAGGGGGTTTGAGCTGGCTGACCGGGCGCTAGGACACGCCAAGCGATCGGCGAAGGGTTTCGATCGCCTGGGCCGCAATCGGGTCGGCGGCACCATTGCTTTCAGCCACCGTCGTAAGCATCGCGATCAGATCGCGGCACTCCTGGTCATTGCAGACGGCACGGACCGGCGGCTCTATCCGGCGCAGGAAGGAGGCGAGGTCGCCCGCATCCTTGGAGAGCCAGCGGCCCTCGGCGAGTAGTTCCTCAGCGTCGCCGGCAGACAACTCAAAGCGCGTGGTCATCTCGCCCAAGATCGCGGCGGTCTCCGCTTCGGTCAGCGCGCCGTCGGCTTCGGCGATCGCCGCCATCATCGCGGCGGCGGACGAACGCGGATTGTCCGGAACCGCCTTTTGCCCCGCCTTTTGACGGTTCTTCCAGCGGGTCCGACGCACGTATTTGCGAGCGTCGCCAGCGGCCTCGGCAATATCTCGGGTCGCGTCGGCGGCCATCTTGATCCGCCACAAGATCAAGCCCACCGCGCCCAGAGCGCCCAGGATCGCCATCAGATAGGGCATGCCATCCACCTTTCCGAGAGAGAATTTAGGACGATACCCCTAATCGACCGTTTCCAAAGCGGCCGAATTTCGTAAACGCCCGCGGTGCCGGGCGCAAAATCGGCCACCGGCCGTCTACTAGGGGTTCTACTAGTAGTGAAATGCGCATATTGCCCCTCGTTTTGCCGGGGAAGGACGATTATTCTTGCGCTGATCGCCGCCACGCACCGCCCGACCCGCCGGACCTTTGACGAATGCCCGATACCGGACCCACCAACCCGGCCCACGCCGTCGCCGTCGGCGACGTGATGCTGGGCAACGACCGGCCGTTGGCGCTGATCGCGGGGCCCTGCGCGCTCGAATCGCGGGCGCATGCGCTGGAAATGTCGGCGGCACTGAAAGAAATCGCGCTGGCGGCGGGCGTCGGGCTCATCTACAAGACCTCCTTCGACAAGGCGAACCGGACGAGCGCGGCGAGCCCGCGCGGCATCGGCCTTAGGGAGGCGCTGCCGATCCTGGCGGAAATCCGCGAGACGACCGGACTGCCGGTTTTGACCGACGTGCACGAGCGCGAGCAATGCGCGCCGGTGGCCGAGGTCGCCGACGTGCTGCAGATCCCGGCCTTTCTCTGCCGCCAGACCGACCTTCTGCTGGCCGCCGCGGAGACCGGCAAAGCGGTCAATGTGAAGAAGGGCCAGTTCTTGGCGCCCTGGGACATGGCGAACGTTGTCGCCAAGCTCGAGGCGGCGGGCAACCGCGACATCCTGGTGACCGAGCGCGGCGCCTCCTTCGGCTACAACACGCTGGTCTCCGACATGCGCGCCCTGCCGGTGCTGGCAGCGACCGGCTATCCGGTCGTTTTCGACGCCACCCACTCGGTGCAGCAACCAGGCGGCCTCGGCAGCGTCTCCGGCGGTCAGCGCGAATATGTGCCCATCCTGGCCCGCGCCGCCGTCGCGGTGGGGGTGGCCGCCGTCTTTATGGAGACGCATCAGGATCCGGACAACGCGCCGTCTGACGGGCCTAATATGATTCCGATCAAGGACTTTCCCGACTTGCTCGCCACGCTGACCGCGATCGATCGCATCACCAAAGCCACCAAGAGCTGACTGCATGACCGTCAAAGTCTACGCCATGACGTGCGGCTGGGTGACCATGCCGATGAACAGCCTGCTCTCTGGCGAGGAGGGCACGCTGCTGGTACCCGTGCCCTCCTATCTGATCGACCACCCCAAGGGCGCGGTGCTGTTCGATACGGGACTTCACGACGACATCTTCACCGACAAGGCGGGCTATCTCGGCAAGATGGCGAGATGGCTCGACGTGACCTTCCATCCCGGCGAGGAGATCTCCGCGCGCCTCGGCGAGCTCGATCGCGATATCGCCAAAATCGAAACGGCCATCATCTCGCATCTTCATTTCGACCATTGCGGCGGCAATGCCCAGTTGCCCAATGCCCGCATGATCGTGCAGGCCAAGGAATGGGCAGCCGGGCACGAGCCGGATTTCATTCGCACCAACGGCTATAAGACCGAGGATTACGACCTCGGCCACGATGTTCAGCAGATCGAGGGCGAGTACGATGTCTTCGGCGACAATTCCGTGGTCTGCATTCCGACCTATGGCCACACACCGGGGCACCAGTCGCTGATTGTGCGTACCGATGAGGGTGAGGTCGTGCTTGCGGGCGACGCATGTTACTTGCGCCAGACGCTGGAGAAGATGTGGTTGCCGCGCCAAGTCCACGACAAGGAAGCGATGCTGGCCTCGCTGGAGATTCTCGCCGGGCTCAAGGCGCGCGGCGCGCGGATCTTCTACGGCCATGACCCCGAATTCTGGAAAGACGTGCCGCAGGCGCCGGCCGCGGTTGCTTAACTGGCCACAACAACAGGCACCGCCTGACCGACTGACTTGCGTATGTCGTCGCCGGTGGCTATCTGAAGGCATTCCGCGCCGAAAGGCCATGATCGCGCGGCAGGGGAGCGCCGATGACCGCCATTCTTGATATCCAGGCCCGCGAGATCCTCGATTCAAGAGGAAATCCCACCGTCGAAGTCGACGTCGCACTCGAGAGCGGTGCAAGCGGCCGCGCCGCCGTGCCCTCGGGCGCCTCGACGGGCGCGCATGAGGCGGTCGAGCTGCGCGATGGCGACAAGGCCCGCTTTGGCGGCAAGGGCGTGCTCAAGGCCGTGCAGGCGGTCAATGGCGAGATCTTCGATGTGCTGTCCGGTCTCGACGCCGAAGATCAGGTCTTGATCGACGAGGCGATGATCGATCTCGACGGCAGCGAGAACAAGGGCCGGCTCGGCGCCAACGCCATCCTCGGCGTAAGCTTGGCTGTCGCCAAGGCGGCCGCCGAGGATGCCGGCTTGCCGCTCTACCGGTATATCGGCGGCACGGCGGCGCGCACGCTGCCGGTGCCGATGATGAATATCGTCAACGGCGGGGCCCACGCTGACAACGCCATCGACATCCAGGAATTCATGGTGATGCCGGTCGCTGCCGGATCGATCGCCGAAGCCGTGCGCGTCGGCGCGGAAATCTTCCACGCCCTCAAAGCGGCGCTGAAGAAGGCCGGACATAATACAAATGTCGGCGACGAGGGCGGCTTCGCACCAGCGCTCAAGAGCACCAAAGAAGCGCTCGACTTCGTCATGGAGGCGATCGGTTCCGCCGGCCTGAAGTCTGGCGACGATGTAGTCCTCGCACTCGATGCTGCATCGACCGAGTTCCATGACAAGGGCAAGTACACGCTCGCCGGCGAAGGCAAGACGCTCGATGCGGTCGGCATGATCGACTACTATAAAGCACTCGTCTCCAACTACCCGATCGCATCGATCGAAGACGGCCTGGCCGAGGATGACTGGATTGGCTGGACCGCGCTGACCGAGGCGATAGGCGGAACCGTGCAACTCGTCGGCGACGATCTCTTCGTCACCAATCCCAAGCGACTGGCCGACGGTATCGCGCGCGGCACGGCGAACTCGATCCTTGTGAAGGTCAATCAGATCGGCACGCTGACCGAGACACTGGCGGCGGTGGAGATAGCGCACAAGGCTGGCATGACAGCGGTCATGTCGCATCGCTCTGGCGAAACCGAAGATGCCACGATCGCCGACCTCGCCGTGGCGATCAATTGCGGGCAAATCAAAACCGGCTCGCTCGCCCGCTCCGACCGGCTTGCCAAATACAATCAGTTGATCCGCATCGAGGAACAATTAGGCCCAGCGGCGCGTTATGCCGGCGCTGGTGCCCTCAAACACTGACAACAATCGGCCGCACACCGCTGATCAAAATATCGAGTCGTTTCAGGGGCTTACCACACCATGTGGTTAAGCTTCGGATTCTATTGATATTTTTCGCTTGACCAACGGAATCCGCTTATGATTCGTTACGCGCCCATGAGCTTGTTCGACAAACTCCGTTGGCGCACGCGGCCGGCATTGGTCCAGGTGCTGGCTGCCAGCCTGCTGCTTTATTTTGGCTACCACCTTGTGCAGGGCGACCGAGGATTGTTCGCCTGGTGGCAGGTCAATGATCGCTTAGAGCGCGCTGAAGCGGAACTCGGCAAACTGCATCTGGAGCGCCAGATCCTGCGTCGCCGCGTGGCGTTGTTGCGGCGCGAGCATATCGATGAAGACATGCTCGATGAGCAGGTTCGCCGAATGCTCAATCTTGTCCGCCCGAACGAGCTCGTGATCTACGAGCGCTGAACTCAAGCCAGCGCCGAGAGCATGTCGGTCGCGAAATTGCGTCGACCCGGTCATTTCCGAAACGATGGATCGAAATCGCCAGGCCGCGATCTCACCTGCTTGCAGGCCGGGACAGTTTCGCGTACCTGTTAACCGTCCGCGAGATCGGCGCTACGGGTTACTCACTCTCGCTATGAGCCGACCTCTAGCAGCGCGCAGGGGAGACGGGTATGGCGCGTACGGCCAAAAAATCCAAACCAACGCCCCAAAAGTCGACGTCGAAGAATTCGACGAGCGGAAAGCCTTCGCCCGGCAAGACCAAGCCCGCGACAGTCACGCCTGAATTTCAGCGCACACTTTACCACCAGATGCTGCTGATCCGGCGCTTCGAGGAAAAAGCCGGCCAGCTATACGGCATGGGGCTGATCGGCGGCTTCTGTCATTTGTACATCGGCCAGGAAGCCGTGGTGGTTGGCATGCAGTCGATCCTTGAAGAGGGCGACACCGTCATCACGGCCTACCGCGATCACGGCCACATGCTTGCTTGTGGTATGGACCCGGACGGCGTGATGGCCGAATTGACCGGCCGGCGTGGCGGCTATTCCAAGGGCAAGGGCGGCTCGATGCACATGTTCTCCGCCGAGAAAAACTTCTATGGCGGACACGGCATCGTCGGCGCCAACGTCTCACTTGGCACCGGCATAGCCTTCGCCCACAAATACCGGGAGAACGGGCGCGTCAGCCTCACCTATCTCGGCGACGGCGCCGCCAATCAGGGTCAGGTTTACGAATCCTTCAATATGGCGGCGTTGTGGGACCTGCCAGTAGTTTACATTATCGAGAACAACAAATACGCCATGGGAACGGCGATAAACCGCTCTTCGGCCACCATCGATCTCTGCGAGCGCGGCTCCGCGCACGGCATTCCGGGTGAAAAGGTCGACGGCATGGATGTAATGGCGGTCCGCGAGGCAGGCGCCAGGGCAGTTGCGCATGCACGGCGCGGCGATGGGCCGTTCATCCTGGAGATGGTGACCTACCGCTATCGCGGCCATTCGATGTCCGATCCCGCCAAGTACCGTACACGCGAGGAAGTGCAAAAAGTGCGTGACGAGCGTGATCCGATCGATCATTTGCGCGACGAAATGCTGGCGGCCAATACGATCGACGAAACTGAACTGAAGGATATCGACCGCGCGGTCCGCGAGATCGTCAACAAATCTGCGGAATTTGCCCAGAACAGCCCTGAGCCCGATCCAAGCGAACTCTGGACTGACGTCCTGTCGGAGCAGGTCGCATGAGTGGCGGCACCCTGAAAATGTTCATTATGGCGGAGGCCCGCCATGCCGGTTGAGGTGTTGATGCCGGCACTGTCGCCGACGATGACCGAGGGCACGCTTGCCAAATGGCTGAAATCGGAAGGCGATGCCATTCAGTCGGGTGACGTGATCGCCGAGATCGAGACCGACAAGGCGACGATGGAAGTCGAAGCCGTTGACGAGGGCGTGCTCGGGCGGATCGTTATCGCCGAGGGCACCGAGGCCGTCCCGGTCAACCAGGTCATCGCGCTGTTGCTGACCGACGGCGAGGATGCGTCCGCGCTTGAAGGCGCCGGTGGCAATGGTGCGGCAGGCGGGCCGTCGGCCGCCCCCGCTGCACGTAACGACGCGCCGGCTCCG
>Ga0209633_10001080_pt1 | contig 29421 bp, 26 predicted proteins | sample Cruoilmetagenom1_FD_187290 | JGI IMG/M metagenome (GOLD analysis project Ga0209633, IMG submission 187290) | Oil polluted marine microbial communities from Coal Oil Point, Santa Barbara, California, USA - Sample 1 (SPAdes) (version 2) | ecosystem: Environmental > Aquatic > Marine > Oil seeps ... | reverse complement strand
ACGCGATTGTTCGGATGCCTACTTTGTTTTTCCTCTGGCGCTCGTTCCTCGCACGACGGAAAAACAGTGCGGCCTGATCGCTACCGGGGACTAACCGCCTTCGCTTCGCTTTCCATGGCGGTCAGCGATCGACTGCCTACCCTATTCGGAGGGCGATTTCGATATGGTGATGAGTGCCCACATGCTGGAGCACAGCTCCAATCCGTCTGAGACCATCGGGGAAATGGCGCGAGTGCTGCGGGTTCGCGCGCCCTTACTGATCGTCACTACTCGCGCCAATCGAATTAGCGCATTGCATAGCTTGCGCTGGCGCTATCGGCCCATCGAATCACGGCAACTCAAGGAATGGATGTACCAGGCCGGCCTGTGCGACATTCGGCGTTACGCACTGGGCGGTGGCTTGTCCTTGCCTGGTCCGTTGAGCGAAGCCTACATCGGCCAAAAAAAATAGCAGGTAGATGCGCTGCTGAAAGTCACCCGAAGGAAATAAACACATGAACCACTCCAATCAAAAATACGGCGTGGCGATTATCGGCACCGGTATTGGCGGCTCGACGCTGGCGGCGGTGCTGGCGCGGCAGGGCTTGTCGGCCATCGTGTTTGAAGGGGGCATGCACCCCCGCTTCACGATCGGCGAATCCATGATCCTGGAAACTTCCGAGGCGATGCGTGCCTTGGCTGAACTTTACGACGTTCCCGAGCTGGCGTACTTCAGTTCGGAGAACTATTACAGCATCATCGGCACCTCGCACGGCGTAAAGCGCCATTTCAGCTTTCTGCATCACAGCCCCAGCGAGAAGCAGGACACGCGCAAGAGTCTGCAGGCAGTCATCCCCAAATTTCCTTATGGGCATGAGATACATATCCACCGCCAGGATTCGGATTACCTGCTCATGTCTATCGCCATCTCCTATGGCGCAAATGTCTTGCAGGGCACGCCCGTGCACGACATCACCGTCAAACCCGACGGCGTGGAAATCCTGACCGACAAACAGGCCTATCACGCCCGGTACATTGTGGATGCGGGCGGAATGAAGTCCATCCTGGCAGAGAAGTACGGCTGGCGGCATCGTGATCTGCGAGCCCACACCCGCACCGTTTACACCCATATGGTGGACGTCCCCTGCTTCAACGACGTGGGGCCCTCACGCGAGCAATACGGGCACCCCTTCCGCGCTTCGGAGGGCACGTTGCACCACGTTTTCAAAGGCGGCTGGCTGTGGGTCATCCCGTTCAACAACCATTCCCGTGCCACCAATCCGCTGTGCAGTGTGGGGCTGCAACTCGACCCGCGCGTCTACTCCCTGCGCGCCGACCTGACGCCGGAGCAGGAGTTTTACTCATTCATCGCTCGATTCCCGGATATTCACGAGCAGTTCAAAGGTGTCCGCCCCGTGCGCGCCTGGATGCGCACCGACCGCCTGCAATATTCGTCGCAACACGTCGTCGGTGACCGCTTTGCATTATTGGCCCATGCGGTTGGCTTTATCGACCCGCTGTATTCCAAAGGCCTGTACGTCACTCACATGAGCGTCATGGTAACGGCAGACTTAATCCTGAAGGCGCACCGGACGGGCAATTATTCGGCAGCCGCATTTGCGCCTCTGGAACAGATGACTCTGCGCTACATGGGTATGCACGATCGCTTGGTGGCAAACTCCTTCAAGTCCTGGAGCCACTACAAGCTCTGGTCCGTCTATTCCGTCCTGTGGCTGCTGGGCGCGTATCAGGAATATCTCAAACTGACCGTCACCCGCCTGCGCGCCAAAGGCCGCGCCGACTATCTGGCGCAATTGAGCGGACTGAAGCTGGCGGGTGGCGGTTTCGCCCCTTTCTTTAAGCTCCAGGAAAAGGTGGATGCGCTCATCGAGCAGGTCAATCCTGATGATGAAGCCGACGTTGACCGCACCACGGCGGAAATCCGCGGCCTGTATTCCGCCTACCCCTGGATGCCCTCCGCCTTTCGCGACCTGCTGGCCGGCAAGAACTGCCTGCCCAATAACAAATTGCGCGTCAATCTGTTTAACCGGAGCGACGGTTTCCTCGGTGATGGCATTTACCGCGAGCATTTTTTCGGGAACCAAACCATGATCGACCTGATCCTGAAGTCCCTGAGAGAACAGGCACGTTACTCCGTCCAGGCCTTGTGCCGGCGGCATGGCGTGCGCATGTCATGTGCGGCTGTCGCACCATTGAGACTCCGGCGCGGCATTCTTCATCGCGGATGATTGGAACAATCTTCGCCATGAGTTATTGAGTTCATGAGTTATGAGTTATGAGTTCGGGGTGAGCCCCCTGTGTCAGGATAGATGAGTTCGGGGGACACAATACGTAATTCCACCCCTCTCTCAGTTGTCGTTTCCTTCGGTAAGAGGCTTTCCCGTATCGGCTATACGTCCGTCAGTAGTTCGGAATACTGGTCTAAATATATATCGTGTCACCACAATTCGACCACAATTCGCAAACGAAACATCTTCCCCATTAACAACTCCCGCCGACTTCTCCCGGATCGTCGCCGTTTCTCTCGTTCCCACCCTCCGGCGTAGAAATACATACCGGCGCATCATTCGGCAAGGCCGGTCGGGCTTCATTGCAACGAGCGTCATGCCGCAAAATGGACAATCTCCACGAAACGCGCGAAAAATCGGCTATTAAGGGGATCGAAAAACACCGAACCCCATACTAAAATGCCTCAAACGTATGTTTTCGTAAAAAAGTAGAAAATGTGACGCCGTTCTGCCTTGGCATCGACATCGGGTTAAAGCATAAATCTCTTGGAACTTCAGTCCACAGGCACTGCACAAGGCGGCAGCCCGGCCAGCCACGTGCGCAATCGATGGCCGGCATCGTCCACTAATATCGCAAAGCCCGATACAGCCCCAGCGGCGTCGGCACTGGTTGTGCTGTGGCTGAATTGAAATGCCTTCTCGTACACGGGCCGACCGGCGCCCGGCGTCTGCACCCGGGCGAGAAAACCCATCACCACGCGGGCCGATTGAGGGCGATCGAAGAGCTGCTCGAACGCTTTCAGTTGAATCCGCAACCGGCATCCTCCCGCGCCGTTATCCGCGGTGAGGCGCTGCGCCAGCAGCATCGGGGGCGGAGCCAGCCAGCGATCCCGGGCGTAAAAACGCACTCGGGTTGGATCGGAATAAAGCAGGCGGTAATGAATGCGATTGTTCTGCAACCATTCGGGGGCTTCGACGACCATCTGTGATCCGTATCCGCTTGCTCTCTCCCGGGGCGGGTCGATCACCGGCCCGAAATCATGTGCTACGGGTTGCAATGGGCGCTCGGGCGCAAGGCCGACGGTGCAGCCGGAGCCGAGCACAGCCCAGCTGAGCAGCAACAAGATTGGCAACACGCGGGCAGGACGCATCAGGGTTCCACCTTAAAACCCGGCTCGCCCGGCCCCGGCGACAAGGGCTGCGGCCCCAGCAACAAGGCTTGCGGATCGTTTTCGAGCAGCCTGGACAACCGCCCGACCTGCGCGGCCGTTGCCTGAAAATCCTTCAGCAGGGCATTCACCCGTGGCAGCGTCGTCGTTGTCAAAGCGTCTCCAACCGCCTTGCCGGAGGCCGCTGCTGACTGAGCCGTCGCCGTGAATGCACCGATCTGTGTCGATAAATTATGGAGGTCCCTGGTGAGCCTGTCGACATTGGTGAGGGTCCGGCGTGCATCCGCAGTCAGAGCAGGCAACCCTGCCAATGCTTTATCGAGCCGATCTTCCAGACTCACCATCCTCTGTGCGACGGTCTCGGCCGAAGCGAGAATGTGCTGCACACGGATCACATTTTCCTCGTTCAGCAGGCTGTTGACACGACGCGTGATCTGCACCAACTGTTCGAGGATTTTTTCTCCGGACTGCGCCAGCTTTTCGGTCAGAGAGGTCCGCATCGGAATCCGGCCGGGGTCCCGCTGGCTGGTGGGCAACGGCGTCCGATCCACGCCCGAGTCATTGAGTTCGATCTGGGCCATACCGGTCAAAAGTTGAACGCGCAGCATCGCATAAGCGCTGTGCGTAATGGGTATATTCTTGTCGATGTCGATCCGCACCCGAATCGTCCGTAGATCGTTCGGGTCGAATTGAATCGCGGTGACCGAGCCGGCCTCGATGCCACGGTAGAATACCGGCGCCTCCGGGTTGAGGCCGTAGATCGACTGGTGAGTCGTAATCACATAGGGTCGTCGCTCGACGCTGTAGCTGCCCAGCCAATAGTACACACCGATCAGCGCAGCCCCTAAAATGATCACGAACAGACCGGTGATCAACGCATAGGCGCGGTTTTCCATATCACCCTGCCTCGCCGAACTCGAATCGGGGCCGAGCACGCCGCCCATGGAAAAAATCCTGCACGAACGGATGCGAACACGCCAGCACCGAATCCAGAGTGCCCGACGCAACCAGGCGATGGTCGGCCAAAACCGCGACGCGAGTGCACAAGTCGGTCAAGGTATTCAAATCATGGGTGATCATGACCACGGTGAAGCCGAGTTCCTGATGCAGCGCCGCCAACAGGTCGACAAAGTCCCGACCGGAAAGGGGATCGAGCCCGGAAGTGGGCTCATCCAGAAACAGCATGTCCGGTTCCAGGATCAAAGCTCGGGCGAGCGCTGCTCGCCTGACCATGCCGCCGGACAATTCAGCCGGCATACGCATGGCGTCCTTCGCCTCCAACCCGACCATGGCGAGCTTCATACAAACCAGCTGCTCGATCAACAGCGCGCCTGGAAACCGGAGTTCGCGCAGGGGAAAGGCAATATTGTCGAAAACGTTCAAGGCGCTGAACAGCGCACCGCTTTGAAAAAGTACTCCGAAGCGGCTGCGCAGTCGCCGGCGATGTTCGACGCTGATGCTCGAAAGCGGCGCATCAAACACGTAGATCTCCCCCCGGCTGGGGGTCTGCAACCCGATCATCTCGCGCATCAGCGTGGTCTTCCCACTGCCGGACGCACCGACCAGGCCCAAAATCTCACCGGGCTCGAGGCAGAGGTTGATATCTTGATGAACCATATGCTGGCCGAAACAGGTCCAGACATGTTCGATCCGTATCACGCATCGACCGCTCATGGCATCCCCACATTTCGGAACACGATGCCGAACAAGGCGTCCGCTAGAATCACGGTGGTGATCGTGGTGACCACGGAGCGCGTGGTTTCTCTGCCCAAGCTCTCCGAGTTCGGCTCGATGCGGAAGCCGAAATGACAAGCAATCAAGGCGATGCACAGGCCGAACACAGCGCCCTTTCCCAGGCCGATGGTGAAGTTGACCACCGGCACCGCACTCGGCAATCTGACAAAAAACTGATGATAACCCATGTCCAGCGCCAGCTTGGCGGACGATGCACCGCCGATCAGCGCAGCGACGTCGGTCCACACTACCAGCATCGGCAGCACGATCATCAGCGCCACCACTTTTGGCAGCACCAGACGCAGCGAATGCGATACGCCCAGCGCGGCGAGCGCATCCAGCTCCTCGGTCACCCGCATGACGCCGATGCCGGCAGTGATCGCCGAACCGGAACGACCGGCCACCAGGATCGCCGCAAGCATCGGCCCGAGTTCGCGGATAATGCTCAAGCCCAGGATGTCGACGATATAGCTCTGGGCGCCGAATTCTCTCAGTTGAAGGGCCGACAAATAGCTGAACACGACGCCGATCAAGCAACCGACCAATGCGGTGATCACCAGCGCCTGACTGCCCGTTTTGTGAATCGTGGCTGATAGCTCCAGCCAGGGAATGTCACGTGGACGGCGCATCAAATAGCCGAGATCCAGGACAAACTGCCCGAGCAGCGCCACCAACTCGAAAACATGCTCCAGAAAAGCGGCAAGCGCCCTATGCAGGCGTATAAAAAAAGGACGGAAGCGGCGCGGTGCTGGTTGCAGTTCGGGTACCGGCCGCTGCTCCCAGCGAGAGAACAGCGCTTCGTGCTCCGCACGCAAACGGATCCGTTTCGGCAGCCGCGCACCCCAGGCCCGCCAAAGAATAAAACTCCCGGCGCTGTCGAGCGCACCGATATTGCGCAGATCCCACTCGGCGGAAGCGTCTTTGGCACAGGCCGTGAGCTTTTCACACCAGTCCTGTGATGGCGAGCAAAGGCCGCGCAAATTCCAGCTGCCTCCGAGTGCAACCAAACCGTTCACTCCTCCTGTTGCGGCTTTAATCGTGGGGGGCTCTATTGCGTCTAAAGAGAAATCGACCATTGTTCTGTGTTCCAAAAAGTCAACCGGGACGCTGATTGCCGGCAACGTGACGAGCCTCCGCCACATACGGCTGAAGCACCGTTGAGATTCCAGTGCGGCATCCCTTGTCTAGGATGATTGGCAAAATCTCCGCCACGGCCGGTCACTTGGGCCTTTTTATAGATTGGTCGCAGAACATCGGCTTACCTTACGCACCGATGCACCTTATCGATCCGATCCAATCGGTTTCTCCGATCACCCGGGCACGCAGCTGAGCGTCCCGAATATGGAGCCGCATATGCTGCGCGGGATGTACGACGGCAACCACCGCAACAGCAAACAGCGCCGGTCCGGCGATGAGGATCACGTGCGGGAAAATCCGCAGGAACGCTGTACGAGTCGGCGCAAACATCCAAGACCCTTGGGAGTCGGCAAGAAATAAATGGCCGGTATTGCGCCGCAATGTTGTTCGTATTCAAGGCGCGCCAAGGGGCGCATAGCGGGTTATGTAACCCTTGGCGCAACACAGAAGACGGAGCCGTAGACAAGCAAGGCTGGTGTTAATCTTTGCAAGATGCCTTAATTGCCAACATGGATCTGCCGGGTCTCTATGTACTTTTGCCGGATAAATGATATAAATACTCTCTTACCAGGTAAGAAGCTAGACACTATGCAAACCGTCACCGTCTCCAATAATGGACAAGTTGTCGTTCCGGCTGGAATGCGCAAGCAATTGGGCATCAACCCACGTCGCCAACTCGAATCTACGCCAGAAGGCAATACCATCCACGTTGAATTGAAGCGGCGATTCAAACCTCAGGCCCGGAAGAGGGTTACGGTATGATGGTTTACCGCGAACCAGGTACGAGGCGCCTATCGGACTTCAATGTCATCCAGGCCATGCGCGAGCCAGGATTGGGCTTCGTATTCAAGGAGCGCATGGCGGGCTATGCAACCCTTGGCGCGACACAGAATACGGAGCCATAGACAAGCAAGGCTATTGTCTTAAATTCTTCGTGCATGAATTTCGCAAGCACCAACGGGAGCCGTGCGATGGGCAGCCGTTCCAAACCGCCAATCTGCTTGTCTTCGCCGTACGGCCCGCGCCGGCAGCCTGCTTCGAGCCTTATCCCTTGCGCCACTTTGACACCAGGCGGCGTCTCTCGCATCAACCGTTCGGCGAACAATGAATCGCCACTGTGTTCCTCTGTAAGGGATCGGGCGGCGACGCGACTACTTATTGATGGTGTTTTTAGCCGCGCGGGAAAACTCCGGGGAAGCGGAACCGCATATTCGTCTCGCAGGCGCCATCGCCGAGGCAATAACAAGGCGTGGACATGGCACAATGAAATTCGGCGTTACCAAGAGACTCCTGACCATTCACACCGCGGTGCTCGGGGTCGGACTTCTTCTCTCGACACTCATCTATCTGCAGGGGCAGGCCATCGTGGAAGATACCGCACTTCTATACGAGCAGGACGTTCCGCGACTGGAGCGTCTCGCCAATTTCAAACTGGCCATTGTTGAGCAGCAACCCATTCTGTATGAGTACTACGCGACCAGGGACCGGAGTACCTTCAAACGGCGCGAGGCAGCCAATAACAGAAACATCGAGGACGGCTTGCGGGTTTTTCGCCGAACCTTTCCCCACCGGACGGAACTCCTGGAAATCGAGGATGAGTACGGCCGGATCGGGCAGCTCAGCTTGGAACTGGATGATGTCATGAAGGCCCCTGCTGTCGACTGGGATCGGGCCCGATCGCTATTGGCAGCGACCCGATCGCTGTCCGCCGACATCAACAAGCGCGTCGACGGCTTGGTCAGCGCTATCCGGCACGAAGTAGCCCTACGGGCGCGCGAAAACGACGATCGGATCGAGCGGATCACGGGAATCGTAGCTTTATTCAGCGCAACCCTGTTTTTTGTGGCCCTGGTGGTGAGCTATTACGTAAACGCTTATCTTGCCGAAGTCGCAGAACGCCGGCGCCTCGCCCTGTTTCCGGAGCGCAATCCGAATCCCGTCCTGAGCCTTGCGTTGGACGGGACGGTGATCTATGCCAATGCGAGCGCTCTAAACCTGATGAACGAGGTTGGCAGTGGGGAGGCCGTCCTCTTTCCGCCTGATTTGGCGGACAGGCTCGACCGGCTGCGTTCCTCGACGGTGGAATCGGTCCATTGGGAACACCCCGTCTGCGGACGCATCTTGGATTGCAGCATTCACCTACTCGAGGATCTGAACGTCGCGCACACTTATCTCACCGACATCACCGAACGCAAGCGTGCGGAACGATCCCTCAAAGAAAGCGAGGAGCGCTTCCGTCAAGTGGCCGAGATGACCGGAGAATGGATTTGGGAACAGAGCCCGGCAGGCTTTTATAGTTACAGCAACGCCGCCGTGAAAAATATTCTGGGTTATGAGTCCGGGGACCTGGTGGGCACGCATTACTACAAATTATTGACACCGGAGGATCGGAAACACTGGTCGGCCGAGATGTCCGCGAGCGACGACGTAAAAAAAAGATTTTTCCATCTGACCAACCACTACCGGCATAAGGACGGCCATGAAGTGTTCACGGAATCCACAGGCGAGCCGATCTTCGATGACGGCGGTCATATCGTGAAGTGGCGGGGCGTGGATCGCGATCTCACGCAGCGCATGCAGGCCGAGGAAGCGGCCCGGCGTGCCGAGGTCAAGCTCGCGGGTGTACGCAAAGAAATGACCATCGCCCGTGAGATCCAAGAGTCGTTGTTTCCGGGGGAGCCTTTGCTCCTGCCCGACGTTCGGATTGCGGGCTACTGCCTGCCGGCGGCGCAAGTCGGGGGGGACTATTTCGATTACTTCCGGCGCGGCGACGACAGGATCGATGTGGTGATCGCCGACGTATCGGGCCATTCGGTGGGTGCCGCGCTGTTCATGGTGGAGACCCGCAGCACTCTGCGCGCCCCCACCCGCCCGGACGGTAACGCCGCTGAAACACTGGCGTGTCTGAACGAGTCGCTCTATGAAGACCTGGATCATGCCGGCTTCTTCATTACGATGTTTTACATGCAGTACAACCCCGTTACCGGGCAACTCAATTATGCCAATGCGGGGCATCTGCCGCCCTTTTTGTTCCGTGAAGGAGAAGTCGCATACAGCACCCTGGATACCGATGGCTTGATTCTCGGGGTGAAAAACGTGGTGCGATTCGAGGAACGCACACTTTCCCTGAAGAGGGGCGACGTCGTCTTTCTTTATACGGACGGCATTGTTGAAGCCGACAATGCCGAAGGCGAATTCTACGGTACCGAGCGCCTGGCCGAGGTCCTGGCGCGCTATCGCTATCTCGAGCCCGAGGAGCTGATCGGCAGAGTGATGGAGGAACTCCGCTCTTTCTGCAATCGAGACTGCTTTACCGATGACGTCACCATGGTGGTTATGAAGGTGACCTGATTGAGGGCTCGCCCAGCTGTCCGGATAATACCGAAGCGCCGAGACAACGTGAGCGCATCAGCAATCCCGCGCCCGCCTCCGGCCTGCTCGGATAACGAATCTCCCAGTCAGCCGAGGGCGGGGGAGAACGATTGGGATTGCTTATGCCGGACGACTTGTCCCACAACCCCTATGACTCCACCGTCCGCCGATGGCATTCGATGAAGGGACTCTGAGACAGCCACGATTAATAGAGGGTCTTTCATCGGCGTAAGGAACGGCAGGATTTCGCGACTTATAAGCAGCCACGGCGGATTTTCGTGAGTTAAAGGCACCATTGTCACTTCTTGAAGAATGAAAGGCCTTTTTCAGACGGCGCCTGGTAGCGAACCACTTCGGAGATGTGCGATGAAATGTATCTATTATCTGACTTCGACATTGGAGAGTTCCCGCAAAATTTCCGATGACTTGCATCGAGCGGGGATTGGCGATTGGTTTATTCACTTTTTGAGCAGAGACGATTCAGGACTCAAAAGAGAAAAGCTCCATTCCAGCAACTATCTCGAACGGCTCGATATTCTGCGATACGGCTTGCTGGGTGCAGTGTTGGGCTTTGTGTGCGGTTTGATCGTCGCCGTAATCGTCGCCCAAATAAGGCCTTTCGGGGAGGACGTCCCCGCTGTCGCCTATTACGCCATTGTCGTCATCTCCACCTTGTTCGGCAGCTGGGAGGGCGGCCTCACCGGCATTGCCACGGAAAATAAGAAACTCAGCGTGTTCCACGATGATCTGGCGGCCGGGAAACATCTGATCATGATTTATGCCCGCAAAGCCATGGAAGACACGGTCAAATCGGCCATGGCGGCCTGCCATCCGGAAGCGAAACTGGTCGCCGTGGATCCCCTGTTTTACAACCCCTTCGCCGCGTTGAAACGGCTGTAGTGCCGTAAACACGATTCCGTAGTCGCCACTTCCCCTGCCATGTTCCGGGAGGTGGCTCCGGGATCGAGGCATGGACAAACAGGAAGCGTGCTGCCATCGATCGCTACAGGAACCTGCTCAACGCGATCCAGACCGACTCGCCGGTGGAGTTCGAAAAAAAGGTGGTCCTTCTGAGGGTGCTGCACGCCGTTGTCGGTTAACTGCAATTAGTTTGATCTGGATCAATATGAACAGGCAGGTAATGTAGTATTCCTTCTGTTTATAAAGAAGCCGTGTTTTTTATCCTCTGGGAAGATATGGGGCGAGTCGTGGAGCACTCGCCCTTTTTTTTGGGGGGTGTTTCCTTTTCAGAGCGAACACTCGACTACCCATAGCCTCCCGGCCCTTCACAAAGCACCGCCTTCCAGCAGCAGCGCATGCAGCGATTCCGCCATCCGGCGATAACCTTGCTTGTTTGGGTGGATCATATCAGACTTGAGATCGTTGTCCGCAAGAATGTCCGGCAACAGGTCGAGGTCAATCGGAATCCGTGCTTCTTCTGCGACATCTCCATAAAAGTCGGCACTGCTGAGCAGAAACAGGCCCGGCTCCGGGACGCCCAGCATGACCACTGCGATACCCTGCTCGCGAGCAAGCTCGATCATCGCCTCGAGGTTGGCGCGAGTCTGGGTTGCCGGTATGTTGCGAAGCATATCGTTGCCTCCATGAATCAGTATCAGCAGCTCCGGCCGATACTCATCCAACAGCCCCGGCAGCCGCGCCAGACCGGCGGAGCTGATTTCGCCGGGAATGCCTTCGTTGATCACCTCTCTTGCGGCGAGCCGGGAGAGTATGGCAGGATAATCATCACCGTTGCCGACGCCGGTACCATAAGTCAGGCTGTCGCCGAACGCCAGAATGACACCGCGATCGCTGAGCGGTGGCACAGACGGGGGTTTGCTGCAGGCAGAAACGATAAGCATCACCCCAAATAGAGCTATACATCGAATGCTGGAGCGGAGTTGAAACGTTGCAAACAGGCTTTTCATATACAATCGTGGTTGTGTTTGGTTGTTCGGCTCATTGGATGATAGTTTAGACGATAAGACTCACAGAGAACGCAGTGACTCCCAGAATTGTGTTGATCACGGCGCTGCACGGCGGATCGGTGCTGCGATGGCACACCGGCTGCATGCAGCGGATATGAACATCATCCTTCATTATCGGACTTCCAAAGCGACGGCAATTTTGCGCTTCTTTTTGTTCCGCCACAGCCGCACGGTGGCATCAGCTATGGCGCATCATTCTCCTTCAGCCCTTGCGCCCAAACCCGCCCGCTGAACACTTCATCGACCGGCGTATCGAACAGATGGTTGGAATAGTTGCTCAAGGTCTTTACCGCAATCGCAAGCACGATGTCCAGAATGTGTCGCTCGGTGTAGCCGGCATCGAGGAAGGCCTCGACCTCTTCCTGTGTCGGCAGGCCGCGTTTGTCGACCATGACGCGGGTGAAGACGCTGAGTGCGGCCAGCTTCGCGTCGAGTATTGCACACCCGTCGCGGATCGCGTTGGTGACCTCGACCGGCACGTTCGATTGGGTGTCGGCAAGCGTGCTGTGGGCGGCCATGCAGTAATGGCATCGGTTTTCCCGACTGATGGTAAGGAACACGACCTCCTGTTCGGCCGTGGTGAAGCCGGATTCCGCCCGGAAGCGCGCGTAACCGTCCAGGTAGGTTTCCAGCAGCGCCGGTGAATTGGCCATAACAGCATACATATTGGGGATAAAACCCACCTGAGATTGGGCTTTGGCCAGTACCGATTTCGCCTTCGGCTCGGCACTCTCGAGGGTTTTTGGGGACAGCGTGAGCTGGTATGTCGATGACATCGACTGTCTCCTTTTCAGTTGGTGAATACTCCACCGGCTAAAGCCGGTGGCTTCGGATTACGGCTCAAAGCCGGATCGATCGGCCATTCGGCCGATTTTCGACGCCCTCTCCCTCAGGGAGAGGGTTGGGGTGAGGGGATCAGATGAAGAAAATCTCCTTATCTTTATCCCCTCATCCTGTCCTTCTCCCTGAGGGAGAAGGGACCCTCTAATTGACCCTTGGCAGGTTGCCTGATGATTCAGTCATTAGCACAGCTATCCATCCGCCGCCTGAAGGCGGGGGTTTACGGATCTCCTATCGGGGGCTCTAAAACAGTGAGCAGTTGCGGGGACGTTTGAGCCGGCGCCGAAAACGACCGTAGCGTGCCGGCATCTGAGTTCCTCGGCCGTCAACCACGCTGCCAGATATGATAGCGCTCCACCCAGCGCAGCAGCCGCTCCGGCGTATGGGCGCGTTTCCACACGCCGGCCGCATACTTGTTCGCCTCGGCGAGTGTCGGATAGATGTGAATGGTACCGAGAACTTTATTGAGCCCGATGCCGTGTTTCATGGCCAGCACGAATTCGGCGATCAGATCGCCGGCATGTTCGCCGACGATGGTCACGCCGAGGATGCGGTCCTTGCCCGGCCTGGTCAACACTTTGACGAAGCCGTGCGCCTCTCCGTCGGCAATGGCACGATCCAGATCGTCGATGCCATAGACGCTCACTTCGTACAGAATCCCTCGGTCCCGGGCCTCCTGTTCGTTGAGGCCGACGCGGGCGACTTCGGGATCGGTGAAGGTCGACCAAGGAATCACCGAATAGTCGGTGCGAAACTTCTTGAAGCGCCCGAACAGCGCATTCACCGTCGCATACCAGGCCTGATGGGCCGCTGTATGGGTGAACTGGAAAGGGCCGGCGACATCACCGCAGGCAAAGATGTTCGGGTACTGCGTCTGTTGAAAATCGTTGGTTTCGATGGTGTGCGCAGGCGTCGTCTGAATGCCCAATTGCTCCAGGCCATAGCCCTGCGTGTTGGCAACGCGCCCGATTGCCAGCAGCACGCGGTCGAACGGGATGCGCCGCTCGCCGCCCCGGTGCTCCGCAATCAATATCTGCTCGCCGTTTTCGATCATGAAACGTTCTGCTTTATGCTCCAGGCGCACATCGATCCCTTCATCACGAAAGCGGTTCATCACCAGCTCCGACACATCCGGGTCTTCGCGAATCAACAGGCGCGGCGACATCTCGACTTGCGTGACATGGCTGCCGAGGCGAGCAAAGCATTGAGCGAGTTCGCAGCCGATCGGGCCGCCGCCGAGCACGACAAGCCGCCCGGGCAATTCGCGCAACCCCCAGACAGTATCCGAGGTGAGATAGTCGATCGCTTCGAGACCGGAAATCGGCGGCACAACCGGGCGCGCGCCGGCCGCGATGACAATGGTGCGGGTGGTCAACGTTCGGTTGCCCTGCTCCGTTTTCACTTCCACCGCCCATGGCGACACGATCCTTGCCTCGCCTTCGACCACATCGACGCCAAGGCCCCGATAGCGCTCGACCGAGTCGTGCGGTTCCACTGCGCGGACCACAGACTGCACCCGCTCCATGATGTCGGCAAAATCGAAATCTGGGGCTGTTTCGCGGATGCCGAATTCCGGCGCCCGCCGCAGATGAGCGAGCAGCTTGGCCGAGCGAATCAATGCCTTCGATGGCACGCAGCCGGTGTTGAGACAATCGCCGCCCATGCGCTGCTTTTCGATCAGCGTCACCTTCGCCTTGACGGCGGCGGCGATATAGGCGGTGGTCAGTCCCGCCGCGCCGGCGCCGATGACGACGACATTGTGATCGAAGCGCTTCGGCTTGGGCCAGCCCGCATAGACCTTGCGCGCCTTGACGGTCTCGACGATTTTCTTGGCAAGCAGCGGGAAGATCCCCAGCAAAGCAAAAGAGCCGATCAGACCCGGCGACAGAATGCCGGACAGCGAATCGATCCTGCCAAGCTGGGTGCCGGCGTTCACATAGACGGCGGTGCCGGCCAGCATGCCAAGCTGGCTCACCCAGTAGAAGGTGTGCGCCGGCATGGTCGTCAACCCCATAGCGAGGTTGATCACGAAGAACGGAAACAGCGGCACCAGCCGCAGCGTAAACAGATAGAATGCGCCATCGCGATCGACGCCGGCATCGATCGTTTTCAAACGTTCGCCGAAACGGGTCTTGACCGCGTCGCGGAAAAGGAAGCGGGCGGCCAGAAAGGCGAGCGTCGCGCCGATGCTGGAGGCGAAGGAGACAATGACTGTTCCCCACAGCAGACCAAACACGGCGCCACCGGCAAGGGTGAGTATCGCCGCGCCGGGAAGCGACAGGCCGGTGACGGCAACATAAATCAGGGCATAAATGGCAACCGCCAGAGCGGGGTGAGCGCTGCGATACGCCTCGATCGCCGCCTGCTGCGCCTTCAGCGCTTCCAAAGTGAGGAATCGCTGCAAATCGAATATGAAAAACAAAGCGACGAGCGCGACGACCAAAACCAGCAGCAGAATGCGTGAACGGCTCATAACAGGCCCACACTGCTTATGTCGGCCATAGCGACATGAGCGGCAGTCGGGCAGCCCGATTCGAGGCGCTGGCCGGTGGGGCTTTGTGAGATTGCTTGCCAATCGGCAGAGGAGCGTTTGGGTCGGTTGTGATACACGATGGGGTTCCCGAGAAAATGAAAGAGTGTGTTCATTCGTCGCCCGGACGGTTCTCTCCTTACACTCGTTTTCTAAGGAATGTCCACAAAACAAGTTCGACAAGTTCATGTCGGACCAACTTATTTCGTGCAGATTCCTGAGTGACGAGTGTTCGAGTGGGCGGCTTATGACTGATTCTTATCCTGCAACGCGTGCTGAATGCGTTCTCGCGCCTCCTCGGATAATTTTCCGTGGGCCGAAAAGCACTCCAGCTTTCCACCGCGGGCGCGCCTCAGAACCTGCTCGATAAAACGCAGATTGCGGACATAGCGTCGACACAGGCGGCAGAAGAGAAGATGCAGCCGCATCCCCCAGCGTTGACGCAGGGTGAGCGGCGCATCCAGCGATTTTGACGCCAGATAGGTAACATCTTTACAGGACAACATCTTGATTAGCTCCCATGTTGGCCGAACCAGTGGCTATCCAGGCAGTTGCGCAGCTGCAGACGCATCCTGGAGAGCATGACCCAGAGATTGTTCGTCGTCGAAATATTCAGAACCTCGCAGATTTCATCGCTTGGCAAGCCGTCGATCTCGCGCAGCGCAAACAGCCGACTCAAACGCGGCGGCAGACGCTCGACGCATTCCGCCATGACCGCCCAGAGTTGATCCTGCTCCAGCGCTTTGTCCGGCCTGGACCAGTGGCCGGCATCGATCCGCCACCGGCCCTGCTTATCGAAACAGGAATCGGCCGCGCGGCTGATCATGGCGTCGTCGACATCCTGCACCGTTTCGCGGCTCGATTTGCGAAAATGGTCGACGATTTTATGCTTGAGGATGCCGATCAACCAGGTTTTTTCCGATGAATTGCCGGCAAAGCGGTCCCGCGCTTTCAGGCCGGCAAGCAGGGTCTCCTGCACCAGATCCTCGGCCAGCAATTCATCGTGAAGCCGCGCCATCACATAGCGGTAAAGAGCATCTCCATACAGATCCACCCACTCAGTGGGGTTCGTTCGGTTCGAGGTCATGAGGTTTCGGCGTCGATCGTGTTCAACCGCCTCCCGGGAGGCGGTCAAGCCGGACCGGCAAATCGTGGGTCAGGCCGTTACCCACGCGAACCCGTTTCATTCAAGTCCCAATCATAAGGAATGTCGGCCTCGACCGGCAGAGCCGGCAGATTCGGCCGGTAACGGCGGATGAACATATCCACACCGCCCGCGAGTTGAAAGTCCTCCTCGAACCAATCGAAAATTTTGGAGATTCGAATCTGCTTATCGTTCACTGCAACCCCTTTTGTTTTGTTGCCCAAAAAGCGCCGGGCCTGCTCGTCGAGCTGAGCATCCAGCCGCGCCGCCGTATATGGCTGGTTATTGAGATCGGGGCAGCTGACCGAAGCGCAGACGATCGCAAAATGTACACGCGGCTCGCCCATCGGGCGCAGGATTTTGTGTTCGATCTGGCCCAGTGTCACCTGCTTGCCACCGATCTCGCCGGCCGGTTTGTTCCACACCGGGCTCAACAGGCTCCCCACGTCCTTGATGCTCTCGACCGGCCAGTGGTCGAGCACCATCTTGAGCGCCAAAATATTGTAAGCGTTGATATAAAAGGCGAGCTTTTCCTCCCAGCCGGCGAGGCGTTGAACGGGAAACGCAGCGAGCTGTCGGTGCACCGCCTCCACTGCGCCGTTCTTTTTGAGGGCGCGGTAATCCACCACGGCCAGGTCGGTTCCGTGCCTCGAACCCTGGCTCACATGATCGTGCAGCAATACTGCGTAGCCGCTCCAGTCGGGCTCGGCCGCAAAGCTTGCCTGCACCGATAGCAGCAAGGCGCCCAACGCCATCAGCAATCGTCTTATCAACATTGTTCTTACCTCCAGATCAAAGTTCGTGGAATTCCTTGTTGTAGTCGCACCGCTGACCGAAACCTAACAAAACGCGGCGGCCAATGTCGCGTACACAAATCAGCTGTAAGTCTTCATCGCCTGCCGCGACCAATTCACACAAGATCCGGAAATCACCGCTCGGCATTCACGCCGCATTTTTTCGAGTCCTGAGATCCAGCCGATAGCCCCTGGCGGCGCTCGGTCCGGACCAACCCTTTACTCAAGGAGAAAAACACCATGAATCCATTAAGAGCGTTGGAACAGCACGGCCAGTCCTTCTGGCTCGACTCCCTTTGCCATGACGCGATCAGCGGCGGCGAGCTGCAATCGCTGATCGAGCGGGACGGGCTGAAAGGGATGACTTCGAACCCGGCGACCTTCGAGAAGGCCGTTCGCGGCAACCGCGATTACCAGCGGTTCGCGCAGAGTCTTCGGCCACCGAACGTGAGCACGCAAGAGATCTACGAAATTCTGGCCGTCCAGCAAATCAGGCGGGCGGCCCATCGACTGCTTCCTGTCTACGCGAAGACTGCCGGGCGCGACGGCTATGCCGCACTGCAGCTCTCACCGCACCTGGCCTATGACACCGAAGGCACGATCCTGGAGGCGAGACGGCTGTGGCGGACAGTCGACTACGACAACCTGATGCTGAGGGTCCCCGCCACCGACCAGGGCATTGCCGCGCTCCGGCGGCTGATCGCCGAAGGGATCAATGTGGATGCCACGCTGATCTTCTCGGCAAAGCGCTACGAACAAGTGGCCGACGCCTATATGGCTGGTTTGGAACAGTTGGCGGCTGCGGGCAGCGATCTTTCCAGGATGGCCGGTGTCGCGAGCGTCTTCATCAGCCGCGTCGATACCGAAATCGATACGCAGCTGATCACGCGCCATCTGCAGACCCGCCGCAAAGCCGAGCAGCGGCTGATCGAGCGGCTCCTGGGCCGGGTCACGGTCGCCAACGCCAGGCTGGTCTATCAGCGTCACCGGGAACTGTTCGGCTCGGAGCGCTGGCGCGCCCTGGAACGAGCGGGCGCACGGGCCCAACGGCTGCTGTGGGCCGGCACCGGACCGGAAAATCCCAACTACCGCGACGTGATGTATGTGGAGGCGCTGATCGGTGCCGACACCGTGAACAGCATGTCGCCAGAGACGGTTGAATGCTTTCGCGACCACGGACGGCCACGAAACAGCCTGGCGGCACATCTCGAGGAGTCACATCGGATCCTTGCCTCGCTGGAGCCGCTGGGGATTTCGTTGCAGCAATCCACCGAGCGGCTGCTCGATCAGGGCGTGCGCTTGCTCGAGGAGGCGTTCGTGTCTTTGTTCGATGCCCTGCGCAGCGACACCCTGACAGCGGACACCGAACACCGTCCGTATATGAATGCAACAAGAGAACGAAACAGAGGAGAACGAAACAGATGAAAATCGGTATGATTGGTTTGGGAAAGATGGGGTCCAACATGGTCAGGCGGCTGCTTGCCGCAGGCCATCAATGCGTCGTATTCGATCTCGATGTCGATCACGTGGCGGCCCTGGCCTCCGAAGGTGCGGAAGGAGCGGCGACCATTGACGACCTAACGCGACCACTGCCTGGCCAGCGAGCGGTCTGGATCATGGTCCCGGCAGGTGAAGCGGTGGAGCGGACCGTTCGGGCGCTGGCTGAACGGCTGGAGCCCGGGGACATCATCATCGACGGCGGCAATTCCTATTACAAGGACGACGTGCGCCGCGCCGAAATGCTGAAGGGCAAAGGAATTCACTATGTGGACGTGGGCACCAGCGGCGGCACTTGGGGCCTGGAACGCGGCTATTGCCTGATGATCGGCGGCGATGAAGCCCCGGTCCAACGGCTGCAGCCGATCTTCCAAGCACTGGCCCCGGGGCAAGGCGATATCGCGCGAACGCCGGGACGGGAGGCCGTCGGAGGCAGTGCGGAGCACGGCTATTTGCACTGTGGCCGATCCGGTGCCGGTCATTTCGTGAAGATGATCCATAATGGCATCGAATACGGCCTGATGCAGGCCTACGCCGAGGGCTTCGATATTCTGCGCGGTGCGGCATCCGACACATTGCCCGAGGCCTACCGCTATTCATTCAACAGCGGCGACATCGCAGAACTGTGGCGCCGCGGCAGCGTCATCGGCTCGTGGCTGCTGGACCTGACCGCGCAGGCATTGACAGAGGATGCGCAGCTCGACCGCTATACCGGCTATGTGGAAGATTCCGGCGAGGGCCGCTGGACGGTGCAGGCGGCTGTCGAAGAAGCGGTGCCGGCCGAGGTGCTGACCGCCTCGCTCTATGCCCGCTTTCGCTCGCGTCAGGAACACACGTTCGGCGAGAAAATGCTGTCTGCGATGCGACAACAGTTCGGCGGCCATCTGGAAGCCGGCAAGAGGGATGTGTCATGACAGTCATCACCGATGCCGTTGCCGGCATGGAGCACGAACAGTCGCCCGCCAAGGCCGGCCCCTGCAGCATTGTCATTTTCGGTGCCACCGGCGATCTGGCCGGGCGCAAACTGCTGCCGGCGCTTTGCCACCTCGCTCGCGCCGGAACATTGTGCCAACCCACCACGGTGCTCGGGGTGGACCGTGAACCCGTCAGTTCGGGCGTGTTCCGTCGCCTGGCGGAAGAGGCGGTGCGCGAAGCGAACGGGAACACGGCGTTCGACCAGTCGCTGTGGGAACCGTTCGCGGAACGGCTGGAATACCTTTCGTGCGACCTGAAGGTCGCGGACAGCTTTCAGGTGCTGGCCGCGCGACTGCAGGAAGCGAACGGCGGCTCGCTCGGCAATCGACTCTATTACTGCGCCACGCCGCCGACCCTCGTGCCCGACATCATCAGCGGGCTGGGCCTGGCCGGACTGGCTTCGGAGGAAGAAGGCTGGGCACGCATCATCATCGAGAAGCCCTTCGGCCGCGATCTGGCATCGGCCCGCGCCCTCAGCGATCACGTCACGAGCGTTTTCCGCGAGCATCAAATCTATCGCATCGACCATTATCTCGGCAAGAACACGGTGCAAAACATCCTGGTGTTCCGCTTCGGCAACGCGCTGTTCGAGCCGGTGTGGAACCGCAACCACATCGACCATGTCGAAATCACCGCTGCGGAGACCTTGGGTATCGGCCACCGCGGCGGCTATTATGAAGAGGCGGGCGCGCTGCGCGACATGGTGACCAACCACCTGATGCAGCTGCTGGCGCTGATTGCCATGGAGCCGCCGATAGCCTTCGATGCGGATACCGTGCGCGACCAAAAGGTTCAATTGTGGTGTTCGATCCGGCCGATGACGCCCGATGAGGTCGCGGCGAGAACGGTACGCGGCCAGTACGGGAGTGGGCGGATCAGCGACGAGTCGGTCGCGGGCTATCGGGACGAGAAGAGCGTTGCCCGCGGCTCGCTGGCCGAGACCTATGCGGCGGTCGAATTTCACATCGACAACTGGCGCTGGGCCGGGGTTCCGTTCTACCTTCGCACCGGCAAGCGGCTGAGTCGAAGCGTCACCGAGCTGGCCGTGCACTTCAAGCGCCCGCCACAAGCGTTTTTCGCCGGCAGGCCTGGGATCATCGAGCCCAATGTCATTGCCCTGCGCATCCAGCCAGACGAAGGCATCACCATTCGCTTCGGCGCGAAACCGCCCGGCAGTGCGATGCACACCGCCTCGGTGGATATGGATTTCTGCTATCAGCGATCGTTCGGCGCGCGCATTCCGGACGCCTATGAAGCCCTTCTGCAGGATGCGTTGTGCGGTGACGCCACCCTGTTCACCCGTCGTGACGGCGTCGAGGCGCAGTGGCGGCTGATCGGCCCCATCCTGGATGCGTGGGCCGGGCGGCTGACGGCGTCGTTTCCGAATTACGCGGCCGGCAGCGACGGGCCTCGCGCGGCCGACGAATTGCTTGCCCGCAACGGCCACCGCTGGCGTGCGCTCGACGGTTCGGGCAGCGGCTGCAGCGCAATACCGGCGGTACCAGCAGGAGATGCGATATGATTCTTGCCGGGGACATCGGTGGCACCAAAACCAATCTGGCGCTGTTCGATCAAGCAGTGACTCAGGCACCACGGTTCGAGCGGCACTACCTCAATCGCGGCCAGCACAGTTTCATCGACATGGTGCGGCACTTTCTGTGGGACAGCGGTGCGCAACCGCATGCCGCCTGCTTCGCCGTCGCCGGCCCGATAAAGGATGGCCGCTGCGCCATGCCGAACCTGCCGTGGGTCATCGATGTCGGTGCGATTCGGGAAGCAATAAAAATCGAGCAGGTCGCTCTGATCAACGACGTGGAGGCGACCGCTCATGGCATCTTTACCCTCTCTCCCGAGCAGCTGATGGCGATCAACCCGGGAACGCCAGACTCCACCGGCAACAAGGCCTTGATCGCCGCCGGCACCGGCCTCGGTGAAGCGATTCTGTTTCGCGACGGCGGCCATTATCGCGTTTCCCCGTCGGAAGGCGGTCACACCGATTTCGCCCCGCGCACCGAGGAGGAGCTGGCGCTGCTGCGTTTCTTGTGGACACAGTTCGGTCACGTCAGCTGCGAACGGCTGGTATCGGGACCGGGACTCGCCAACATTTACGACTACCTCTGCTTCGCGGGCCACCCCGAAGAGCCCCGGCCGGTCGCCGAACGCATCGCCGGTGCCGCCGACCGCAGCGCCGCAATCGCCCGCGCCGCGATCGACGGCGAGTCGCCGCGCTGCGGCCGTGCGCTGGAGTGGTTCATCAGCGTCTACGGCGCGGAGGCCGGCAATCTCGCGCTCAAGGCGCTGGCCACCGGCGGTGTCTACATCGGCGGCGGCATCGCGCCCAAGGTTGCGGCGAATATGACTGACGGTCAGTTCATGCGCGCATTTCGGGACAAGGGCCGGCTCTCCGAAATGCTGTCCGCCGTGCCGGTCATGCTGGTCCTCGAACCCAAGACTGCCCTGCGGGGTGCGGCGGCATGGGCCGAAAACAATCGGCTCACGGCTTAGTATGCACTCACAGTCAATCCCGACCACCAAAGGAGGCCACGATGAATCCAACACTACCCGAGGCCGTCCACTTCGGACGTGAAATCTGCGGCGATCTGCATCAGGCGGAGCGCCGCGAGTGGTGGCTCTCCAATGGCCTCGGCGCATACGCCGCCGGCACTCTGGCCGGGACGCTGACGCGCCGCTACCATGGTCTGTTGGTCGCGCCCGTTCATCCGCCCTTGGGAAGGGTTTTGATCTTCGCCAAGGCCGATGCCACTTTGACCGATGGTGGCAGCGAGTGGCCCTTGTTCGCCAACCGATGGGACGGCGGCGTCATCAACCCGCACGGCCATCTCACCATCGAATCGTTTCGCCTGGAAGGGCGGATGCCGGTCTGGCGCTTCGCCTGCGGGGGCATCCGGCTGGAGCAGCGCATCTGGATGGAACCGGGCGCGCACACGACCTATCTGGCCTACCGGCTTCTGCCCGGTTCTGCGGGAGCCGACCGCCCACTGCGGCTGCGCGTCAAGTTATTGGTCAACGCCAGGGACCATCACGGCAACACCCCTCCCGGAGCGTTCGATCCCATCATCGAGCGACGGAACGAGCAGCTCTTGGACGTCAGGCAGCCTGATGGCTTCGACCTTCATCTGCACGCCTGCGGCGGTCGTATCGAACCGGACCACACCTGGTACGAACAGTTCGATCTTATCAGTGAACGGGCGCGGGGACTGCCTTCGGACGATGCTCATCTGTGCATCGGCGAGGCCGGGCTGGCGCTTCTGTCCGGCAAGTGGGCAGGCCTCGCGGCCACTCTGCAGGAGCCTCTTCCCTTTGATCTGGAAGAGGCGATGGGCCGATTCCAAGACCATGACCAAGCGCTGCTGCGGCGGAGCCGCCTGCAGATAGCGGCGTTGTGCGACGCCCCCGAATGGATCGATCAGCTGGTGCTGGCAGCGGACAGCTTTCTGATCCGACGCCCGATGCCCGATTTCCCCGAGGGCCTGTCGGTCATCGCCGGCTATCCGTGGTTCGACGAGTGGGGACGCGACGCGATGATCGCCCTGCCCGGCCTAACGCTCGCCACCGGCCGATACGAGGAGGCGTTGCGGCTTCTCGAAGCCTACGGCCGCTGCATCGACCGGGGCATGCTTCCGAACACGCTGGCGGCAGACGAGGGTGAGCCCACCTACAACAGCGCCGATGCGGCCCTGTGGTTCATCGAAGCGTGGCAGGCCTATTCGGAGTGCCTGCCCGATGATGCCGCCCTGAAAAAGGTGTTCCCACTGCTGCAAAAGATCATCGACTGGCACCTCAAGGGGACGCGCCACGGCATCGCCGTCGATCCCGCCGATGGGCTGCTTTATGCCGGTGAAGCCGGCCTGCAGGTCACCTGGATGGACGCCAAAGTCGGCGATTGGGTGGTGACGCCGCGCATCGGCAAGCCCGTGGAGATCAACGCCCTGTGGTACAATGCGCTGCGCGCGATGGCGGGGTTCGTACAGGGGCTGGGGCTGAACGGCAGCCTCTATACCGAACAGGCCGACACGGCCCGCGAGGGGTTTCAGCGCTTTATCAACCCCGCCAACGGCGGCCTGTTCGATGTGCTGGACGGGCCGGATGGAGATGACGACAGTGTCCGGCCCAATCAGATCCTCGCTGTCAGTCTGCCTTTCAGTCCGCTGGATCGTGCGGCTCAGGCCGGTGTCCTTCGTTTGTGCCGGCGGGAGCTGTTGACCTCCTACGGGCTACGCTCGCTCGCTCCCACCGATCAACGCTATCAGCCGCGTTATCTGGGTAGTGCGTTGGAGCGCGACGGCGCTTACCATCAGGGCACCGTATGGGCTTGGCTGCTCGGCCACTACGCACTGGCCGAATTCCGGGTGCATGAGGACGCCTCCGCCGCGCTCGGGTTGCTCGAGCCTCTCCGCGACCACCTGCTGGATGCAGGTCTTGGTACGGTCAGCGAAATTTTCGACGGCGACCCGCCGCATAATCCGCGCGGCTGTCCAGCCCAGGCCTGGTCGGTTGCCTGTGCGCTGGAGGCATGGTGGCGGCTGAGCAGCGCCATGCGCGCCGACAAGCCGGGCGACTCCAAGGAACAGACAGCATCCGCTGCCGTCAAACCGTAATCCGGAGTACAAAAACGATGAATGCAAGAAGAGCACAAACCGCCGAGCAGCGCCGCATGGAAGCGCAGCGACTCGGCAAAGAAGACTGGCGACTTTGGGGACCCTATCTGGCCGAGCGGGCCTGGGGTACGGTTCGGGAGGACTACAGCCCGGACGGCACCGCTTGGGAGTATTTCGACCACGATCAGGCGCGCTCGCGCGCCTACCGCTGGAGCGAGGACGGTCTGGGCGGCATCTGCGACAGCGGGCAGCAGCTCTGTCTGGCACTGGCCCTGTGGAACGGCCGCGACCCGATCCTCAAGGAACGTGCGTTCGGGCTCACCGGCCACCAGGGCAACCACGGCGAGGATGTCAAGGAGGTCTATTTCTACCTCGACGCGACGCCCAGCCACAGCTACCTGCACTATCGCTACAAGTACCCGCAGGCCGCTTTTCCCTATGCGCGGCTGGTGGAGGAAAACGCCCACCGCAGTCGCAGCGATGCGCCGTTTCAGCTGGTCGACTGCGGCGTATTCGACGAGGGCCGCTATTTCGACATCGATGTGATCTACGCCAAAGCCGGCCCAACCGCTCTGTTCTGCCGCATCCGTGCGGTCAACCGCGGACCGGAGACCGCCGCACTGCATCTGCTGCCGACCCTGTGGTTCCGCAACGACTGGTCATGGGGCGATGGCTCGCAACGACCACTGCTGATCAAAGGTGATCCGGTCGACGGTGCCGCCTGGTGCGTCGACGGCTACTGTCCCGGTCTCGGCTCATACCGCTTGTCCGGCAGGAGCGAAGCGCAGCTCCTGTTCACCGAAAACGACAGCAATCGGCAGGAGCTGTGGGGCGTTGCCAATGACTCGCCCTTCGTGAAGAATGCCTTTCACCGCTGCGTCGTCGACGGTGAGCAAAACGTGGTCAATCCCGCAGAGCAAGGCAGCAAATTCGCCGCCTGGCATCGTTTCGTGATCGAGCCGGGCGCGGAGGCTGTGGTCGACCTTGCGCTGTCCGGGGAGAACACGCTGATTTCGCTGGCCGATTGCGACGCGGTCATCCGCCGACGCCGGGCGGAGGCGAATGAGTTTTATCAACAACTCTCGCCTGCCGATGCCACGGCGGAAGACCGCCGCATCCTGCGCCAGGTGCTGGCCGGGATGATCTGGAACAAACAGTTCTACCATTTCGACGTGGCGCGCTGGCAGGACGGCGACCAAATGGCGCCGCCGGAAGCACGCAAGCTCGGCCGCAACCGTTATTGGCGCCATCTCAAGGCGCATGATGTCATTGCCATGCCCGACTCCTGGGAATATCCCTGGTTCGCCGGCTGGGACGCAGCCTATCAGGCAATGACGCTGGCACTGATCGATCTCGAGCTCGCCAAGAACCAGCTGGAACTTTTGATCAACGAGCGCTACCTTCACCCGAACGGTCATCTGCCTGCCTACGAATGGGCCTTCGGCGATGCCAGCCCGCCGCTGCATGCGGCGGCCGCTTTGGCGGTGTTCCGCGCCGAACGAGCGCAGCGCGGTGCCGGGGACCTCGATTTTCTGCAGCGCATCCTCAACAAACTGCTGCTCAATTACGCCTGGTGGCTGAACCGAAAGGACAGCCGGCACAACAATCTGTTCGAAGGCGGCTTTCTCGGGCTGGACAACATTTCGGTCTACGACCGCTCCAAGCCGCTGCCGGCCGGGTATGTTTTGAAACAGGCCGACGCTACCGGCTGGATGGCGATGTTCGCGCTGAACATGACGATGATGGCGCTTGAACTGGCCGCCGCCGGGCGCGACTATGAGGACATCGCGGTCCAGTGCTACGCACAGTTTCTGGCCATCGCTAAAGCCATCGGCGGCGACGGCGAGCGCGTTTCGATGTGGGACCCGAACGATCGTTTTTTCAAGGACCTGATCGTGACACCGGAAGGCGAACACCGGCGACTGGACGTCTTTTCCTGGGTAGGCATCATCCCCCTGTTCGCCTGCGAAATCGTCGATGCCGACATGCTGAGCCGGGTTCCGCGCTTTCGTGCGCTGCTCTATGAACATCGCGGCGGCATGTTCGACGGACACAACATCTGTGCCTGCCCGGAGCACACCAACCATCGCGGCGAGCATCTGCTGGCGCTGGTCGATCACACCATGCTGCCGGGGATCCTCGAGCATCTATTGGACGAGCAAGAGTTTCTGTCACCCTACGGCATTCGCAGCGTCAGCCGCCTGCATGCCGAACGCCGCAACCTCGGGACCCTACCCGGCATCGGCGAAGCGCTGATCGACTATGTGCCGGGCGAATCCAACAGCGCACTGTTCGGCGGCAACTCCAACTGGCGCGGTCCGGTGTGGTTCCCGACCAATTATTCCCTCATCGAAGCGTTGGACAAATTTCACCGTTATCTGGGCGACGACTTCACCCTCACCGCTCCCTTCCTCGGAACCGGTCAACTGACGTTGCGCGACATCAGCCGTCATCTTGCCGAACGCTTGGTCAATCTATTCCGGCGCGATGCCGACGGCCGGATCCCCGCATTTCCGGCTGACAGCCCGCTGCAGCAGGACCCCCATTGGCAGGATCTGCTGCTGTTTCACGAATATTTCCATGCCGAAACCGGCCAGGGGCTGGGGGCCTCCCATCAAACCGGGTGGACAGGGCTGACTGCGAACCTGCTGCTACGCCTGCATGACCGCGCCGGTAAGCAGTTATGAGTCGCCCAAAGCGCCTGAAGGGTGGATCTCGTACCGACTGCGCCCACCCTCGCCATGGCCACACATTCTTGCGCCCGCCGACGCGATTCCGTACGGCGCCGGTGCGCGGATAGTCCTTACAGCAAACCGTGGGGCTGCGACAGCACCGGCCGGTGCGCACGGCGCACCCTACGGTTGCCGCCACTGTGTAAGCAGGCGTAGGGCGCGCCGTGCGCACCATTTCGCATAACATAATCGCGCAATATTATCTTGATTTAATGCGAAGTATCGTTCGTTCATGGGTATTGCTCCTGCTCCGCGGACATCCCCTTCGCCGGCTTTTTTGCCCACCATTTCGGGCCGAATTGCCGGATTCGTTGGTTGGGTCGCAGGCTGGATCGTGCACGGCAAAATCGCGTTTCCTCTGAATGCCGGTGAAATGTATTAGTGGGCACAAAAAGCATGCCCGCCTTACTTTGTTTCCCACGACAAAATCACATCAGGGATGTGCTTGATTACAAGACGTGACCCCCAACCAATCCCCTCTAAGTTAGAGAGCGAGCCAGCTTCGGAGGCGGCTTAGTCCAACAATCATTTATACGTCACGCGTCAAAGGGCGCGGTAGCCCTTGATTTCTTGCCACGCGCGACGTATAAATGCCTAGGAGGCTGTCCGAGAATAGCGGTCGTAGCGAGGGCGAGACTGATTGAGTCAGATTTTTCGATCATTTGAGGCGAATAATGGGCCTATTTAACGATAATGATCGGGAAATCTGGCCAATCAGGCTTGTCCGCAGTAGATCAGTCTACTCTCGGACAGCCTCCTAGACGTTATGGAGACTTTATCGAAAGTTTGAACGGCCGCTATATTACTGCTATCGATGTCGGTACAACGGTCGACGAGAAAGCGATCGCATTGCAGCGCCGCGGACAGCTCGGTACCTACGCATCTTCCCTGGGGCAAAAGGCGATCGCTGCGGGTTGTCATTCCATCCTCGCCCGGGCAGGCCTATGGTCTGTTGCTGGCCGCAATAAGAGACCCGGACCCGGTCATTTTTCTGGAACCGAAACGCGTGTATCGTCTTGTGAAGCAAGAGGTCGCCGACAATGGTGAAGCGCTGCCGCTGTCAAAAGAACCCTGGAGGGATAATGAACTACTTCAAGCTGCCTGACCTGGGCGAGGGACTGCAGGAGGCCGAAATCGTAGAATGGCGCATTTCGGTCGGGGATGAAGTCAAGCAGGACCAGACGCTGGTCTCGGTCGAAACCGCCAAGGCCATCGTCGACCTGCCCAGCCCGCAGGACGGTAGAATCCTGAAGTTATATGGCAAGGCAGGCGATATCGTTCATGTCGGTGACCCGCTGGTCGAGTTCGAAACCGAAGCACCAGCCGGGTCCGATGCCGGAACCGTCGTCGGAGAGCTCGAAACCGGTGATGCCGTCATTTCAGAACCCGCCATCGCGTCAACCTATCCCTCTTCGGCCGGCTTCAAAGCGACGCCCGCGGTCAGGGCGCTGGCCGCCCGCCTCAAAGTCGACCTTGTCATGGTCAAACCGACCGGCAGGGACAATACCATCACGGCCGACGATGTTCAACGCGTCGCCAAATTGATCAAGGAAGCCGGTGAATTGCTGCCTCTGAAAGGGGCGCGCAGAACCATGGCCCTGACCATGAGTCAGGCGAACAGCGAAGTCGTTCCGGTCACCATCTGCGATGATGCCGACATCGATGCCTGGAAAGCGGATGAAGATATCAGCATTCGCCTGATACGAGCGATCGTCGTCAGCTGCAAAGCCGAGCCCTCGATCAATACCTGGTATGATCACCATGCCATCGCCCGCATACTGCACAAAAACGTCGATCTTGGAATCGCTGTCGACACCGACCAGGGATTGTTCGTTCCGGTACTACGGAATGTATCAAACCGGAATGCGGCTGATTTGAGAAAAGGACTGGAGACTATCAAGGAAGCCGTCAAGGATCGCTCAATTCCGCCTAAAGAGATGCGCGGAAATACCATCACCCTATCCAATTTCGGAACATTCGCCGGCCGTTACGCCAACTCTGTGGTCGTTCCACCGACGGTCGCCATTCTGGGCGCTGGTAAAATCAGGGATCAGATCGTGGCCGTCGACGGCCGGCCGGAAGCACATAAAATTCTGCCGCTCTCACTGACTTTCGATCATCGGGCCGTCACCGGCGGAGAAGCCGCCCGCTTTTTGGCCGCCATGCTATACGACCTGGAATTACCTGAATAATGACCGGCCCCGTGAGCAACACCGCGGACAGCAACGATTATTTCCAAAAATACATGCCGGGCGATGTCTGTTTCGGCTACGGTCATGAAAACCCCTACGGCCTCACAATCAAAAGCTTCTGGAAAAATGACGACTGCGTGTGCATCTGGAAACCGGAAGAAAAACATCAAGGCTGGCCGGGCCTGACCTGCGGCGGCATCATCTCGACCCTGATGGCGAAATCGTCTGCGCACGTAAGGTCTTAAGGATATGCCGCGACCGGTGTGCGAAGTGCGGGCTAACCGGTTACGGATCGGAATAACTGTATTTGAATAACATTAAGTCCTTTGGCTAAATTTACCCTGGGCGTAACCTGCCTCCCGCGCCCTCCAGAAAGAACAACTCGAGTAGACATGGGAAGGGAATGAGTTTAGTGTGAACTCCCCCTAAACCAAAAGAGCGACGGCGAGTTAAGCGATCAACGAAACCGC
>Ga0209633_10001079_pt1 | contig 29432 bp, 23 predicted proteins | sample Cruoilmetagenom1_FD_187290 | JGI IMG/M metagenome (GOLD analysis project Ga0209633, IMG submission 187290) | Oil polluted marine microbial communities from Coal Oil Point, Santa Barbara, California, USA - Sample 1 (SPAdes) (version 2) | ecosystem: Environmental > Aquatic > Marine > Oil seeps ... | reverse complement strand
CCAAGAGGTCGGCACCACGACCTTCCGCCCGCCGTTCACCCCGCTCAGCTTCGGTGCCATGGGTGGGCGCGATCGGGGTGATTTCATGGATCCCGCGCGCCGCACGCCGATGCATCAATGGCACATTGACCAAGGCGCGGTCTTCGAGGATGTCGGCCAGTGGAAGCGGCCCTTCTATTTCCCGCAAAAAGGCGAGGACAAACACGCGGCCGTGGCGCGCGAGTGCCTTGCCGCCCGCAATGCGCTGGGCGTGCTCGATGCGACGACGCTCGGCAAGATCGACCTGCAGGGCCCCGACACGGCCGAATTCCTCAATCGCATCTACACCAACGCCTGGTCGAAGCTCGAGGTCGGCCGCTGCCGCTACGGCCTCATGCTCGACGAAAACGGCATGGTGATGGATGACGGCGTCACCTCGCGCCTCGGCGAACATCACTACCTGATGACCACCACGACCGGGAATGCGGCACGCGTTTTGACCTGGCTGGAGAGCTGGCTGCAAACCGAATGGCCGGAGCTCAAGGTCTATGCCAACTCCGTCACCGAGCAATACGCGACGGCGAGCATTTGCGGGCCGCAAGCGCGCGCGCTCATGAGCGAGCTAACCGAGGGCATCGATCTCTCTCCCGATGCGTTCCCCTTCATGAGCTGGAAGGCCGGCACGGTTGCACGTATCCCCGCGCGGGTTTTCCGCATCAGCTTTACCGGCGAGCTGTCTTACGAGATCAACGTGCCGGCAAGCTACGGCATGGCGCTTTGGTCCGCGTTGATGACGGCCGGCGCCAAACACGGCATCACACCCTATGGCACCGAGACGATGCACGTGCTGCGCGCAGAGAAGGGCTATATCATTGTCGGCCAGGACACCGACGGTACGGTGACGCCGCGCGATCTCGGAATGGACTGGATCGTCTCGAAGAAGAAGGATTTCCTCGGCCGCCGCTCCTTCGCCCGGCCCGATACGGCGCGCGGCGAGCGCAAGCAGCTCGTCGGTCTGCTGACGGAGGATCCCGGCGCCGTGCTGCCGGAGGGCGGCCAGATCGTAGTCGAGCTGAGGCCCAAGCCACCGATGGAGATGATCGGCCATGTAACGTCGAGTTACGCAAGCGCCGCGCTCGGCCGCTCGATCGCTTTGGCCCTCATCCGCGGTGGGCGCGACCGCATGGGCGAGCAGGTCCATGTGCCGATGCTCGGTGGCGGCGCGCTGACCGCGACGATCGCCGGCACGGTGTTCTATGACCAGGACGGGGAGCGGCTCCATGGCTGACGCCTACCTGCGCCAGAGCCCGCTCGCGCATCTCCAGCTCTTCGCGGCAGACGCCGGTGTGCCCGAGGAGAGCGGCGTCGCGATGCGCGAGCATACGCACCGCACCATGGTGACCTTGCGCGGCGATGCGTCCGACGAGGCCTTCCGCGCCGCCGTCGCCGAAGCTGTCGGCATGGCGCCGCCCGCCGAAGCGCTGACCGCCATCACCAGGAGCGGCCGCACGATCCTGTGGATGGGTCCCGATGAATGGCTGGTCGTCGCCCCTGCCGAGGACCGCGAGCAATTGCCGGCCGAACTCGACAGCGCGCTCGCCTCGATGCACGCCGCGACGGTCGAGGTCGGCGAATCTATGACCGTGATCGCGCTCGCCGGGCCGCGCGCCGGGGATGTTCTCGCCAAAGGCTGCACGATCAACCTGCACCCCAGCGTCTTTGGTCCCGGCAATGTCGTGCGCACGCTTCTGGCCAAGACCGGCATTGTTCTGCACCAGTTGTCCGATACGCCATCCGGCGAGACACCGACTTACGAGATCTATATCCATCGCAGCTTCGCCGACTACGCCTGGCGCTGGCTGGCGGATGCCGGTCTCGAATACGGCGTCGCCATCGCTGGCGGCTAGGGCCGGCCCCATGCGCGCGGCGCGGCACTGGTCTGTCCGGCACTCGCGCGGCCTCATGCGCGCCTATCGACTGGTCGAGGCGGCACTGATTTTTGTCCGGCCGGTCGCCCGGCGGATCCGGGGCCACTCATTGGAGCGACCGGTCGTCCTTCTAGAGCGCGGCGTGAAGGGCTTTCTCTTCGACTGCACCATGTGCGGGCAATGCGCGCTTAGCCATACCGGCATGTCCTGCCCGATGAATTGCCCGAAGTCGCTGCGCAACGGCCCCTGCGGCGGCGTCCGGCCCAACGGCAATTGCGAGGTAAAGCCCGATATGCGTTGCGTCTGGGTCGAGGCCTGGGCCGGCGCCCAGGCGATGGCCGATCCCGAAGCGATCCTCGCCGTGCAGCGTCCGGTCAACCACTCGGCAGTCGGCAGTTCGTCCTGGCTGCGCGTCGCCGATGACGGATCCTCCGGGACCCTTTGGATGCACGTGCGGTCCGAGGCCGATAAGGACAGCCCATGAGCCGGGGCGAAGACGCCTTCGACGCCGCCGAGCCACTGCCGCCCCGGCCTGGTCATTCCTCCAATGGCCGCCTTGAGCGGGTCCTGCGCTCGGGACGGTTCGCGGTCACGGCCGAGCTCAACCCGCCCGACAGCGCCGATCCGCGCGATGTCTACGAGCGTGCGATGGTGCTTTCGGAAGTTTGCGATGCGATCAACGCCACCGACGCCTCGGGCGCCAATGTGCATATGTCGAGCATCGGCATCTCCGCCCTCCTCGCCCGCGCGGGCTATGCCGCGGTCATGCAGGTGAGCTGCCGCGACCGCAATCGCATCGCCATCCAGGGCGATGTGCTGGGTGCTGCGGCGATGGGTGTTTCCAACGTCTTGTGCCTGACCGGCGACGGGGTGCAGGTCGGCGACCAACCCGACGCCAAGCCGGTCTTCGATCTGGACAGTATTTCCCTGCTCGAAACGCTGCGGCAGATGCGCGATCAGGGGAAATTCCTCTCGGGCCGCGCGATCACGGCGCCGCCGAACATCTTTCTCGGCGCCGCCGCCAACCCGTTCGTGCCGCCATACGACTTCCGCCCGCTTCGTCTCGCCAAGAAGGTCGCCGCGGGCGCCCAATTCATCCAGACCAACTATTGTTTCGACATGCCCGCCTTCGAGCAATTCATGGCCAAGGTCCGAGAGCTTGGCGCCCATGAGCGCTGTTTCATTCTGGCTGGCGTGGGTCCGCTGGCGAGCGCCCGGGCGGCCCGCTGGATGCGCTCCAACGTGCCCGGCATCCATATCCCGGATGCGACCATCGCGCGGCTCGAAGGCGCGCAGGACCAGAAGCGCGAGGGCCGGAAACTGTGCACCGAACTCATCCAGCAGATCCGCGAGATCGAGGGCGTGGCCGGCGTCCACGTCATGGCCTATCGCCAGGAAGAGCTGGTTGCCTCGATTGTTGAGGACAGCGGCGTGCTGCGCGACCGCCGCTTGAAAGCGCAGGCCGGCACGGCGGGGCGTCGCGGCGATCGCCGTGGCGCGGCGGCGCCTGATCGAGAGGGCGGAAATAGTCAGAACGAAAATTAAAAACCGCGCCTAGCTCGCTATTAAGCAACGATTCTTGCTGACTCCACGGCTGGCTGATTTTGCGACCGCTTCTCCTCGCTCGGCGCGTAGCCGAAATGCAGGCGGTAGGACTTGCTGAAGTGCGACGCCGAGACAAAGCCGGTGGCCAGGGCGACGTTCATCACCGACATGCAGGTTTGCTGCAGCAGCGAGCGGGCACGATTGAGCCGCATCTCCAGATAGTAGCGGCTCGGCGTGCAGTTCAGATACTTCTGAAACAGTCGCTCCAGCTGGCGCGTGGACAGCCCGACCTCGCGGGCGAGTTCGACCTGGCTCAGCGGCGCCTCGATATTCTCCGACATCTTGTTGATGCTGGCGAGCAGCTTGGGCTGGCTCACCGCGAGGCGCAGCCGCAGGGCCATGCGCTGATGGTCCTCCTCGCCGCGAATACGCTCGTAGACCATCTCCTCGGAGACCGCTGCGGCAAGGTCGTAGCCATGCCGGCGACTGATAAAGCTCAGCATCATGTCGGACGCCGCCATGCCGCCGGCGCAGGTAAAGCGATTGCGGTCGACGACGAAGATGTCCTCGCTGACCTCGATGTCCGGGAAGTCTTCGGCGAAACCGGGCAGGTTCTCCCAGTGTATCGTGCATCGATAGCCGTCGAGCAAACCGAGGCGCGCAAGAATATGGCTGCCGGTGCACAACGCGCCAATATTGGTGCCGCGGCGCTCGATCTGGCGCAGCCAGTTGGCGAGGCGCCGGCTCTCAAACCGGTGCGTTTCGATGCCGCCGCAAACGAACACGGTCGGCATCCGTTCGATCTCGGCGATGGCGAGATCCGCGCGAACCTCCACGCCGCTGGATGAGGTTACCGGTTCACCGTCGATTGAGATGGTGCACCACTCATAGAGCGCCTCGTCGCTCACATGATTGGCGAGCCGCAACGCCTCGATCGCGGCGGCGAAGGCGCCAAGCGAAAACTGTGGGATCATGAGGAAACCGAACCGGCTTCCGGGGTCGTTTGCCACCATGCGTGTGAACGCCGACACGGCGCCTCCCGCAAGTCCTGCCCTCGCGATTTGAGACGCGGCGTTCTGGCGCACCGCTTGTTCAAATTACGACACGATGCGCCGGAATTGGCAAACTCTATTTGGTATGAGCGTTAACGCGGCCTCGATGCACGAGACCCGCGTCTGCGCGAGGAAAACCGGGACCCGCCGTTACCCCCGCAGCCGCTCGTTCTGCGGATCGAAGGGCGATTCCTCGATGATGCGGCAGGGGTGCATCTTGCCCAGAATGTCGATCTCGAGCTCGGTGCCCTGCGCCGCGAGATCGGGCCGCACATAGCCAAGCGCCAGGCTCTTGTCGAGCCGCCAGCCGAAGCCGCCGGCCGTCGCGCGGCCGACCATGGCGCCCGATTTGTCGAAGATCGGCTCGTTGCCGAGCGGGTCCGCGTCGTCGATCTCACCCACCTCAAGCGTCACGTATTCGTTCTCGAAGCCGCGTTCCTGCCACTTGGTCAGCCCATCGCGGCCGATGAACTCGCCCTTGTTCAGATGGACGAAGCGGTGAAGACCGGATTCGAGCGCGGCGTATTCCAGCGACAGCTCGGTGCCGATCAGGCGGTAGGATTTTTCGATCCGCATCGAGTTCATGGCCCGGATGCCGAAGGGCTTCAGCCCCATCGGCTCGCCCGCCTCCATCAGCACGTCGAAGATGTGGTTCTGCATCTCGATCGGATGGTGGATTTCCCAGCCAAGCTCGCCAACGAAGTTGACCCGCATCACCCGGCAGGGCGCGAGACCAATATCGACCTGCTGGCCCGAGAGCCAGGGGAAGGCCGGGGAGGAAAAGTCCGCGTCGCTGACCTTGGCCAGGATGTCCCGCGCCTTGGGGCCCGCGAGCACGAGCACGCCCATCTGCGTGGTCAGCCAATCGAGCCGCACGCCGCCGTCCGCCGGCAGCATCCGTTCCAGATAGCTCCAATCGAAACGCTGCCAGGCGCCGGCGGAGACAAGGTAGAAGGCGTTCGGCCCGTCGCGCATGACAGTGAATTCCGAACGCACCCCGCCCTTGGGATAGAGCGCGTGGCAAAGACCGATACGCCCGACCTTCTTGGGCAGCTTGTTGGCGACCAGATTTTCGAGCCAGCCGTCGGCGCCCGGTCCCGAAACATACGTCTTGGCGAATGCCGACATGTCGAGCAGCCCGGCATTCTCGTGCACGTTGCGGCACTCTTCGCCGACCGGCCCGAAGTAATTCGCGCGCCGGAACGACCATTTGTCCTCAGCTTTGGTGCCCTTGGGCGCAAACCAGTTGGGTCGCTCCCAGCCGAAGAGCTGGCCGAACACCGCGCCGCGCTCCTTCATGCGGTCGTAGCAGGGCGTGCGCCGGAAGGGCCGCGCAGCGGCGCGCTCCTCATCGGGGAAATGCACCGTGAAGACGTTGGCGTAGGCTTCCTCGTTCTTGTTCTTGAGAAACGCCTTGGAGGCGTAATCGCCGAAACGCCTTGGGTCGACGCCCAGCATGTCGATCGTCGGCTGGCCCTCGACGATCCATTCGGCGAGCTGCCAGCCGGCGCCGCCGGCCGCGGTGATGCCGAAGGAATGGCCCTCGTTGATCCAGAAGTTGCGCAAGCCGCCCCAGGCCGGGCCGACCAGGGGGCTGCCGTCGGGCGTATAGGCGATCGGGCCATTGACGATGTCCTTGATGCCGACCTCGGCAAAGATCGGCACCCGGTTGATCGCCGCCTCGACATGCGGCATCAGGCGATCGAGGTCGCCGGGGAAGAGATCCTTCTCAAAAGTCGGCGGCACGCCGTCAACGAAACAAGCCGGCGCGCCCTGCTCGTAGACGCCGAGCATCAGGCCCTGGCGCTCCTCGCGCAGATAGTAGGAGGCATCCGATTCGCGCAGGATAGGCAACTCGGGAAACCCTTGCGCGCGCCGCTCGACAAGTGCTGGATGCGCATCGGTGACAATGAACTGATGCTCCACCGGGATGCTCGGAACATCGATACCGACCATGGCGCCGGTCTGCCGTGCATAATTGCCCGTGGCCGAAACAACGTGCTCGCAGGTGATGTCGCCTTCCTCGGTCTTAACCAGCCATTCGCCGCTAGGCGTCCGCTCGATGCTAATGACCGGGGTTTGCTGGTGGATCTTGGCGCCCATCTTCCGGGCCCCCGCGGCCAGCGCCATGGTCACGTCGGCGGGCTGGATATAGCCGTCTTCGGGATGGAGGATCGCGCCTTCAAGTCCCTCGGTATTGCAGAGCGGCCAAAGCTCGCCGATTTCCTTAGGCGTCAGAAACTCGACATCGATGCCGATGGTGCTGGCGGTGCCGGCATAGTGCCGGTACTCGTCCATGCGGGTCCTGTTGGTGGCAAGACGGAGATTGCCGCACTGGATGAGGCCGACCGGCTGGCCGGTTTCCTCCTCAAGCGTCTTGTATAGCGCGACGGAGTATTTGTGGATCTGGCCGACGCTGTAGCTCATGTTGAAAAGCGGCAGCAGCCCGGCGGCATGCCAGGTCGAGCCCGCGGTCAGCTCGGTGCGCTCCAGCAGCACCGCATCGGTCCAGCCCTTTTTGGCGAGATGGTAGAGCGTGCTCACGCCCACCACGCCGCCGCCGATCACCACAACCCGTGCTTCTGTCTGCATGGGTGATCACTCCCTTTCACTACCGGCCGCCGGATTGCTGCCCGGATTGCAGCTAAGTCCCGCCGGGCATTGCCAGAATGCCTTGGCTTGCTACACCCGGCAGCGGGACCACGGGTGCTTATCTGCGACGCGGCCCGGCCGAATCGCGACATGGGTCCCGCGGCGATCGGAGATGCCGTCTGAAAATTCGCGCGTCGACTGGAGGACATTCGGAGCCGCTTTGCGACACGAACCGGTCATGGAGCATCGTTGTATTCTTTCCGCTGCGGGCAAATTACCGAGCGAAGGGCGCGGATGCGCCGTCTGGTTCGGACAAGCGGCACCACCACACAGTTCACATCGTGGTGCCAGCGCAGGGGAGGCCGGGCCCGCAAATGCCGGCCGCGCCAGGGGAGAAACGAATCCATGAGCGACTCAACTGGAAATGCAACACCAGCGGAAGAAACTTCCGCGAACCAAATCGAGATGCACGGATATGTGCTCGGTCAGCACAATGTCCGACCTTTCGGCCTTGATCTTCACAATCCGGTTTTCTTCATCTCGGGACTGGTGATCATCGCCTTCGTCCTGATCGTGCTGGCCTTCCAGGCCGATGCGGCCAAGGCGCTGGGCGCGCTTCGGCCGTGGCTGACCTCGACTTTCGACTGGGTCTTCATGATCGCGGCCAATATCTTCGTGGTGTTCTGCCTGTTCCTGATCGTCTCGCCTTACGGCAAGATCAGATTAGGCGGCGCCGACGCCAAACCGGAATATTCCTATCCCGGCTGGTTCGCGATGCTGTTCGCGGCCGGCATGGGCATCGGCCTCATGTTCTTTGGCGTGCTGGAGCCGGTCTATCACTTCCAAAATCCGCCGCTGGGCATCGACGCCAAAGCCACCGAGGCGGCACGCGCCATGGGAATGGCGGCCACCATCTTCCATTGGGGCCTGCATCCCTGGGCGATCTATGCCGTGGTCGCACTGGCCCTCGCGTTCTTTTGTTACAACCGGGGCCTGCCACTGACCATCCGCTCGGCGTTTTATCCGATTTTCGGCAAGGCGACCTGGGGCTGGCCGGGTCACATCATCGACACGCTGGCGGTTTTTGCCACGTTGTTCGGGCTGGCAACCTCGCTCGGGATCGGCGCAAATCAGGCCGCCGGTGGCCTGAAGTACCTTTTCGGCATCTCCGATTCCAATGGTGTGAAGGTGCTGCTGATCGTCGGCATCACCGCGATCGCCCTGATCTCCGTGTTGCGCGGCCTCGACAAGGGTGTCAAGCGGCTCAGCGAAATCAACATGATCCTTGCGTTGATCCTGTTGGTTTTCGTGATCGCCGTCGGGCCGACGCTGGAAATCGTGAAGGGATTTTTCGTCAACATCGCCAATTATGTGGTCGCGCTGCCCGAACTCAGCAATTGGATTGGCCGCACCGGCTCAGACGAAAAGTTCCTGCACGGCTGGACCACCTTCTACTGGGCCTGGTGGATCTCCTGGTCGCCCTTCGTCGGCATGTTCATCGCTCGGGTCTCCAAGGGCCGCACGGTGCGCGAATTCCTCATCTGTGTCCTGATTATCCCGACCATCGTCGGCGTGATCTGGATGACGGCCTTCGGCGGCACGGCGATCGGCCAGTTCGTCAATGACGGCTATACCGGCGTCACCGAGACGATCAAGGCATGGACGCCTGAGCTGTCGCTCTTCAAGATGCTGGAGCAGCTGCCGCTGACGCAGATCGCCTCCTTCATCGGCATCGTTCTGGTGATCGTGTTCTTCGTCACCTCGTCCGACAGCGGCTCGCTGGTCATCGACAGCATCACCGCGGGCGGCAAGATCGACGCGCCGGTCTCCCAGCGCGTGTTCTGGTGCACCTTCGAGGGGCTGGTCGCCATCGCCTTGCTGCTCGGTGGCGGGCTTGCGTCGCTGCAGGCCGCGGCGATCTCGACGGGACTGCCCTTTGCCATTGTGCTCGTCCTGATGTGCGTTTCCATCTTCATGGGACTGCGCAAGGAAAAGCGTGGCTAACCCAATAGCCTTCCAAACTGCAAGACCTGGCCCCGCCACCGTGCGGGGCCTTTTCTTTCCGATGGCGGCGCACCCGCGCCCGAATAACTGTTAGGCCGCACTCCCGCGTTGCATGGAGATCGCTCTCGGTCATACCATCGTGCTTACATTGCCGTAAAAACAACGGGAAGCGGGACCGCCGATGCTCAACCGGTCACTCAGCCGTAAATATGCCGTCGCCGGTATCGGCAACACGCGCTACGGCAAGCTGCCCGACTACGATGCCTACGACCTCGGCGTCTGGGCGCTGCAGGAGGCGCTCGACGATGCCGGGCTCGCCGTCGGCGACATCGACGGGCTGATCGTCAACCGCATCGCCGACTATCAGCGCTTCGGCGAGATCATCGGCCTCAACCCGCGCTACGTAACCATCACCCCAGGCCAGGGCCGCTTCTCCGGCCACTGCATCGAAACCGCCGTAGCCGTGCTCGAGGCCGGGCTCGCGGAGACCGTAGCGCTGGTCTACGGAAACAACGGGCGTTCGGGCGGCGACCGTTACGGCGGCGCGTCCGATCTCTATGGCAGTGGTGGAGCGGGCATGTGGTTTCCGTACGGCATGACCTCGCCCGGCGCCTTTCATGCGCTGATGGCCCAGCGCCATATGAGCCTCTACGGCACCACCAGCGACCAGATGGGCCTGGTCGCCAAGACATTCCGCGACCACGCCGCGCTCAATCCCGCGGCGGTGATGCGCGAGACTTACACGCTGGAGGACTATCACCGCTCGCGGTTCATCGTCGAGCCGCTTCATCTGCTCGACTATTGCCTGATCAACGATGGCGGCGTGGCCATGATCATCACGTCAGCGGAACGCGCCAGGGACATGAAGGCCGCGCCTGTCCATATCGCCGGCTTCGGCATGGCGACCGAGCTTGCCGGATCAACCTTCCCGCCCGACGATTTCTGGTACGGCGCCGGGGCGAAAGTTGCGCGGGACACATATGAAATGTCCGGCGTGAGTCCGCCCGAGATGGACGGGCTGATGATCTACGACAACTTCACCCCGACCGTGCTGTTCTGCCTGGAGGCGTTCGGCTACTGCCCGATCGGCGAGAGCGGGCCCTGGGTCGAGGAGGGCCGGCTCGCCCTCGGCGGCACCAGTCCCGCGAACACCTCCGGCGGGCATCTTTCCGAATCCTACATGCAAGGCTGGGCGCTCAATATCGAGGCAGTGCGCCAGCTGCGCGGGCAATGCGACGAGCGCCAGATCGAGAGTGCGCGCCATGTCCAGTACATGACGCTGGCGCCCATGGTGACCTCGATCATCTATGGAAGCGAGGCGGTATGAGCGGCTACTCCAAACCCCTGCCCCGGCTCGACGACGCCAACGCGCCCTTCTGGAAAGCGGCCAAGGCGCACGAGCTCAAGCTCCAGAAATGCGCCGACTGCAGCACGCTGCGCTTCCCCGCGACCCGGCACTGCGCGTCGTGCGGCAGTGCCAAGAGCGGCTGGGAGACGGTCAGCGGGCGCGGCACGATCGCATCCTGGTGCCGCTTCCATCAGGTCTATTTCGAGGGCTTTGCCGAGGACGTGCCCTACACTGTCATTGTCGTGGCACTCGAAGAAGGTCCGCGTCTCTTCAGCAATCTGATCGACCCACCGGAGGGAGAGATTGAAATCGGCATACCAGTTGTTGTCTATTTCGACGACGTAACGCCCGACGTGACGCTGGTGAAGTTCAAGCCCGCATCCTGAACGGGCAACGACTGGGGGGAGGACTAGTTTGATGAAGGCAGTAGTCGTACGCGAAGCCGGCGGCCTCGACGTGCTCAAGATGGAGGACATTCCCGATCCCGAGCCCTCGCCCAAGGATGTGATCATCCGCGTCGAGGCCTGCGGCGTTTGTTTTCACGACATCGTCACGCGCAATGGCACGCTCAAATTCGGCGTGAAAATGCCGCTCGTCCTTGGCCATGAGATCTCCGGCATCGTCGAAGCGGTGGGCGATGAAGTGACAGGCTTCAAGCCCGGCGACCGCGTCACGACCGCCCAGCGCTATCATATCTGCGGCTGCTGCCGGTATTGCCGGACCGGCGCCGAGACGCTCTGCCCCGACCGCAAGTTCCTCGGCGACTGGGGCATGATCGGGGGCTACGGCGAGCTCGTCGCGGTCGAACACGACAACGTGGCGCTGGTGCCCGAGGGGGTTCCCCTCGACAAGGCCTCGATCGTCGCCTGCACGATCGGCACAATACTCAATGGCATCCGCGAGGTCGGAAAGCTGGCGCCGGGCGAGCGGGCGCTCGTCACCGGCGCGGGCGGCGGGCTCGGCATGCATTCGGTCCAACTCGCGCGGCTCGCCGGGGCGCATGTCGTCGCGGTCACCACCTCACCCGAAAAGGCCGACCGCATCCGCGAGCTGGGCGCGCACGACGTCGTGGTCGCCGAGCGCGGCGAGGATTTCTCCGATGCGGTCAAGAAGGCGACCGACGGCGAGGGCTGCGATGTCGCCATCGACAATGTCGGCAGCCAGGTTTTCCAGCCGGTGCGGCGCAGCATGGCGATCCGCGGCCGCTGGATCCTGATCGGCCAGCTGACCGGCGAGTTCGTGCCCTTCAACCCGGCACAGCTCTTCTTGAAGAACATCTCGATGCTGAGCGCCACCAGCACCACGCGCAAACAACTGCAAGACTGCCTGGAATTGGTGCGCCGCGGCCAGATCGAGCCGATCGTGAGCGAGATCCTGCCCCTCGCCGAGGCGGCGCGCGCGCATGAAATGGTCGAAAGCGGCAAGGCGCTCGGACGGGTGCTGCTGCGGCCCAACGGCTAAGACGATTGTCTGGAGGGTTGTGAGGCATGGCCACGGTGACATCGGCCAAACCAATCGAGGAGACGACAGCGGTCCCTGCCGCACGCGCGCTCGCGGCGTTCGCTGCAACGCTGCGCCCCGAGGACATCGACCGGGAGGTCTGGGAAAAGGTCGAGATCTGCTGTCTCGATCTGGTCGCCGCCGCCGTTGCCGGGCACGACCTGCCCTGGGTGCGTCAGGCGTACTCCTGGTCCGAGGCGATGGGCGCCCGGCCCGAATGCACGTTGATCGGCCGCACCAGCCGCACAGCGGCGCCCGAGGCCGCCTTCGTCAATGCCGTCGCCGGGCACAGCCTGATCCGCGAGGACATGCATGTGGCGAGCGGCAGCCATATCGGCGTCGCGGTTATCCCCGCCGCCCTCGCCGCCGCCGAACGGGTCGGGGCAAGCGGCGCCGATTTCGCCTGCGCCGTCGCGGCCGGGTATGAGATCGCGGCACGGCTGGGGCGCGCCCTGATGCAACCGCGCTTCGTCCAATACTTCCGCCCGACAGGCGTCACCGGTCCGGTGGGCGCGGCAGCTGCGGCCGCGCGCATCCTTGGCCTCGACGTCGATCGCACGACGAACGCGATTGCCTTCGCCGCCAACTTCACCGGCGGCTTGAACGAATGGCCGCGCGCGGGCGGCGAGGAGATCTATCTCCACGCAGGCATGGCAGCACGGAACGGTATGCTGGCGGCGTACCTGGCCGCCGAAGGTGGCCGCGCCTCGGAGACCGCCCTCGACGGGCCGTCGGGATTGCTCGCAGGCTTTGATACAGCGGAGGATGCCGCCGAAAAACTGGTCGCGCGCCTCGACCGGCCAAGCGAGATCATGGCCGTCTTCCACAAGCCCACGCCCGGCTGCAACTACGCGCAGACGCCGGCCCAGACGGCGCTCGGTCTGGTTCACCGCGAAGGCATCGAGGGGCGCGATATCGAAGCGGTCACGATCCGAACCTTTGCAGAAGCCAGGGACTACCCGGGCTGCAACCACCAGGGCCCTTACGAGACAACCGTCCAGGCGAAGATGAGCCTGCAGTTCGCGGTTGCCGCCGTGCTCGCACATGGACGTATTGACGCCGAGACATTCGAACGGCGCGACGATCCTGATATCCTGCGGCTTGCCCGCCGGACGGCCCTGACGATCGAGCCCGCATTTCAGGGGGCCTATCCCGGTCGGCAGGGAAGTGAGATTGTTGTTCGCATGCGCGACGGACGAACGCTGAGCGAAAAGCAGGACGACCTCGTCCCGCTTTCGTCCGATGAAGTACGCGAACGGTTCCGCAACGAGGCCGGCGACGTCTTGTCGCCCGCCCGCGCCGAGGCATTCGAAACCGCACTCGCCGGCCTAAAGCAGGCGCCCGACATGCGGACCGTTGCCGCACTGCTCGGCACCGGCCAGTGACCGGACCGGAGTGAGCACCATGCGCATGCCCGACGCCCGTACCCTGCCCGGCCTGATGGACGAGATGGCGGCGCGTTATCCGGGCCGTGAGTTCATCGTCTACAACGACGAGCGCCTGACCTTCACGCAGTTCCGCGAGCGCGTGCGTGAAACCGCCAAGGCCTTCCATGCGCTCGGCGTGCGCGAAGGCGACACGGTCGCGCTGCTGATGGGCAACCAGACCGAATGGCTGCTGATCGCCTTTGCGGTGGCGATGCTGCGGGCGCGCCTCCTTTCGGTCAACACCTGGTGGCAGGCGCGCGAGCTCCAGCATGCGCTCAACCATGCCGAGGCCGAATACCTCGTCATCGTCGATCACTATCTGCGCCAGGATTACGTTGTTATGCTGGAGGAGATGGGCGACCTCGGCAAAGCTCTACCGCATCTGAAACGTATCGTCTGTTACGGCGAGGGCGGCGCGCCGAACATGCTGTCCTACGACGATCTCCTCGCCGGCGCCGTAAACGTCTCCGATGAGGTGATCGATGCCGCGCAAGCGGCCGTCGATCCCGACGACATCGTTTTCCTGCTCTACACCTCCGGCTCCTCGGCCTTTCCCAAGGCGGTGCCGATCGCCCACCGCAGCATGGTGGAGAACATGCACGGCATCGGCGAGCGCATGTACCTGACCGAAGCCGACCGCATCCATATGGTGATCTCGCTGTTCTGGGGGCTCGGCTGCATGAACGCGGTTTTTGCGATCATGACCCACGGCGCCTGCATCGTCCTGCAGCACAACTTCGATGCCGGCAATGCGCTGGAATTGATGGAGCGCGAGCGCTGTACCGGCACCTACGCGATGGCCAACATGGCGATCGCGCTGTTCAATCATCCCGATCGCAAGAAGCGCGACTTGAGCGCGCTGCGCACCGGGCTCACCCTGGCCGAAGCCATCGACATGATGGTCGAGATGGGCGCCAAGGAGGTCGTCTCTGTCTACGGCCTCACCGAATCCTACGGCAACAGCACGGTCTGCGACGGCCGCGACCCGGTCGAGTACAAGCGCAGAACCGCCGGGCCGGCATTGCCCGGCAACGAGATCGTCATCGCCCATCCCGAGACCCACGCGCCGCTGCCCCAGGGCGAGACCGGCGAGGTCAAGATCCGTGGCCATATCATCAACGAATATTGGAAGGACCCCGAGGCCACCGCGAAAAGCTTCGATAGCGAGGGCTTTCTGCTAACCGGCGACCTCGGCCGCCTCGACGAACGCGGCTACCTGGAGTTCCGCGGCCGCCTGAAGGAGATGATCAAGTCGGGCGGCATGAACGTCTCGCCCGCCGAGGTCGAGACCGTGCTGCGCGATCACGCCGCGGTCGACCAAGCGATCGTGGTCGGCATCCCCGATCCGACGCGCGACGAAATCTTGGCCGCCGCGATCGTCCTCAAGCCGGGCCAATCGGCCACGGTGGGCGAGCTCGAAGCCTTCTGCAAGGCCGAGATGGCGCGCTACAAGGTGCCAGCGCGTTTCGAGTTCCTGCGCTCCGAGGACGTCCCCCTGACCGATACGGGCAAGGTCAGCAAGCGCGCGCTGCAAGACCGCTTCCAGGCATCCGGCTGACATATCCCGATGTCCGATTTCATCCGCGACAAGACCGCCATCGCCGGGATCGGCCTCAGCAAGTTCGGGCGCGGCCTGGAAGAAAGCCAGCTTGAGCTCGGCCTTGTCGCCTTCAAGGAAGCGCTCGACGATGCCGGCCTCGCCCGCGAGGATGTCGACGGGCTCTCGATCCATATGGGCTGGCCGATCGGCGTCGATTACGACCGCATCGCCGAGGTCTTCGGGCTCGATATTCGCTACGTCAATCAAACCTGGCTGCACGGCCGCTTTGTCACCCATGCGCTCCAGCATGCGGCCCTCGCCGTCGCCGCGGGCATGGCCGATTGCGTCGCCTGCATCACCGCGATCAGCTTCACCCGCCTGCGTGGCTTCCTCGGCGGCCCCGAAGATCATGAGGGCACGCGCGACGAAGGCGGCACGCATGGCGAGGCGCCGGCGTATGGACTCACCGCGCCGGCGAGCGGAGCGGCGATGGCGATGCAGCGCTACATGGCGCAGTACGGCGCGACCAGCGAAGAGCTCGGCGAGGTGGCGGTTACTTTCCGCCGCCACGCCTCGCTCAATCCCCGCGCAGTCATGCGGGCGCCGATGAGCCTGAAGGATCACCAGGCCTCGCGCATGGTGGTCGATCCCTTGCGGCTCTATGACTGCTGCCTCATCACCGACGGCGCCGCCTGCGTGCTGGTAACCTCGACCGAACGCGCTCGCGATCTCAATACCAGGCCCGTCACCATCGCCGGTATGCAGGGCATCCGCTCGGGCCGCGAGGAGTTCATCTTCAGCCCGCGCGGCCTTGGCCTCAACCAACAGGCGATCGACCCGGCCCCGGCGCGCGAGCGCGACCTTGAGGTCTACCGCGCCGCCGGCGTCGACCGCGACGGCGTGGATGGGCTCTACACCTACGATGCCTTCTCGCCGCTGGTGCTGTTCACCCTCGAACGCTTTGGCTTTGCTGGGCCCGGCGAGGCCGCCGACTGGATCCAGGATGGGCGTATCGGCCTTGGCGGCGAGCTGCCGATGAACACTTCGGGCGGCCTCCTGTCGGAGGCGCATGTCGCCGGCTGGAATTCGATCACGGAGATGGTTCGCCAGCTCCGCGGCACCGCCGGCGAGACGCAGATTAAGAATGCCTCGGTGTTGCAATGGGGCACCAGCTGGGGCGATTCCTTTATCCTGCGCAACTGACCAGCGTAACCGGATAGCACAATGACAGATGCGCCCTACGCCAAGCCGCTGCCTCGCATAGCGCCCGACAATGCGCCATTCCATGAGGGTCTGAAGGCCGGCGAGTTGCTCCTGCCGCGTTGCGCCGATTGCAGGCGCTATCACTTTCCGCCGGGCCCGGTCTGCCCGTATTGCTTTTCCGAGGTGATCGACTGGACCGCCACGCCGGGCCGCGGCACGATCTCGAGCTGGGTCGTCGTGCACAAGGCCTGGTTCCCCGCCTTCGAGGCCGAAATTCCCTACAACGTCGTTCAGGTGGAACTCGATGAAGGCCCGAGGCTCACCGCCAACGTCATCAATGTCGCACCGGACGAGCTTGCGGTCGGCATGAAAGTCGTGGCGGTCGTCGATGACGTAACGCCCGAACAATACCTGCTCCGCTTCCGCTTGGCGAAATAGGCGCCGGCCCTACCCCGCAAAGCGCGGCTCGGGCAGCCCGGTCACACCCACATCGATCGCGAGCACGCCGCCGGCATGCGGCTCGCGCGCCAGCACGTCTTCGGGCAGGCGGAACCGCCCCGTGGTGACGTAGAGGATTTCGAAATTCGCGCCGCCGAAGGCGCAGGCCGCCGGCCGGGTTACCGGCAACTCGACCGTGCGGTCGAGACGGCCGTCGGGCGCATATCGATACACACAGCCGCCATCGAACTGGGCGCTCCACAGAAAGCCCTCGGCGTCGATGGTGGCGCCGTCGGGCGTGCCGGGCTTGCCTTCCGTCGAGGCGAAGATGCGCTTGTTGCTGATGGCGCCGCTGGCCGTATCGAGGTCGTAGGCATAGATCGCATCGTGATGGCTGTCGGCGAAATACATGATCGACCCGTCGGGGCTGAAGGCCACGCCGTTCGAAATCCATATATCGCGATCGAATACCTCGTGGGTGCCGTCGCCGTCATAGCGGTGGAGCCGACCGGTGGCCGAGGCCAGCAGCTTGTCCATGCTGCCGACCCAGAACCGGCCCTGCCGGTCGCAATGTCCGTCATTCAGAAAATTATCGGGCAGGTCGGGCTCAAGGTCGACGATGTGCTCGAAGTGCCCGCTCTCCGGCTCGTAGAATGCAAGCCCCGAGCGCGCCGCCATCAAAAAGCCACCGCTCTCGCGCATCGCGAAGGACCCAGCCTTTTCCGGCGGCGTCCAGGATGTGACCTTACCGCTCGCGCCGTCGAGCCGGTGGAGCGCCGGCTTGAAGATGTCGATCCAGTAGAGCGCCTGTTCGCGGTCGTCCCAAAGCGGGATCTCGCCGATCACATCCGCCGTCTGGGCAACGCATTGGATATCCACCATCGCGCCGTGACCTCCTCATCGTTGGTTCGTTTTTGTCGCCACCGCGTCCCGACGAGCCTGCCTGATCGGACGATATCTCAGATGCTGATCTCCGATGCTGATCTCCGATGCTGCAGGAAGCCTGCATGCCGCCAACCCAGTTTCCTTGCTGGACAGGAAAAATAAAGGGAAATTCGCCGTGTCTAGGCGCTTTCTAGCATCCGGCGATGAAATTGCGACCGTCCATCGGAACGTCTGAGATTATTTCCCTGTGAGTCTTTCGTAAGCGTCCAGCGAAGACACGGTTGTTTGCGGGCGGTTAGCTGCGATCTTCCCTCCACGGAGAACTCTGTGAATGGAGAGGGGTGATCGTGGCAAGATTGACGGCCGGCAAGCGCGCGGAACTGGAATCGTTCTGGCGGGCGCATCTGGAGGGCTGGCAGCGTAGCGACTTGAATCAGCGGGAGTATTGCGAGCTTCACGGGCTGCCGCTGAAGCGGTTCGGGAACTGGCGCGCGAAGTTCAAGCACGAAGATGATGTGCCCCGCGAGGCGCTGCTGTGGCGGCGCGGGGGTGGCCTTACGCATATGCCTGAGCATATGCGTAAGGAGGTTCCGCCGGCCCCTTCGGGCTACATTCCGTCGGCGCGATCGGTCGGGCGTCGCAACTTCAGCGAGGCTAACAAGCGGCGCATCGTCGAGGAGACATGCCGCGAGGGTGCGTCGGTTTCGGGCGTGGCGCGGAGGTACGGCATCGGCACCCGGTTGCTGTTTGCCTGGAAGAAGGAACTGTCGCCAGAGGCCAGGTCCGGCCCGACCTTTCTGCCGGTGACGCTGGCGGATGGCGTGGACCAGGCGGCGGAGCCCGATCGTGTGCCGGCACCGGTCATCGTCGAGCGGTCGACCCCGGGCATCGAGGTCGAGCTGGTCGGTGGGCGACGGATCCGCTTCGAGCGAGATACCGATCCCGAGACGGTCTGCCGGCTGGTCGCGCTTCTGGAGGGAGAAGCGCGATGATGACGATACGAGCCGGCGTCAAGGTGCACATCGCGCTCGGCGTCACGGACCTGCGCAAGGGGCTGGATGGGCTGGCCATGTTGGTCCAGGAAACGCTGAAGCAGGACCCGTTCTCCGGGCATCTCTTCGCCTTCCGGGGCCGCAAGGCCAACCTCATCAAGATCGTGTTTTGGGACGGCAGCGGTCTGTGCCTGTTCGCGAAGCGGTTGGAGGACGGGTACTTCCCCTGGCCCCGTGCCGACGAGGCGGGCGACACGGTGGCGTTGACCGCCGAGCAGCTGTCGATGCTGATCGAAGGGATCGACTGGCGTGCGCCGGAACGGCGATGGCGGCCCGCCGTTGCCGGTTGAGGCGGGTGCTGCGGCCGATTGACTCACCGGCCCGATAACATTCGGTGGGCCGTGCGGAGGAGCCTAGAATCCGTTCGTGCACCTAGATCTCGCTGCCCTGCCGGATGACGTCATGACGCTGCATCGGATGATCGGCGAGCTGGCGACGGCGCTCGACAGTCAGCGGGCCGAGGCACAGGTCGAGATCGACCGGCTCCGGCAGATCGTTAAGACGCTGCAACGCAGCCGCTTCGGGCGGCGCTCGGAGCGTCTCGACGACGATCAGTTCCAGCTCGGCCTGGAAGATCTCGATGCCGATATCGCCCGCGCGGAGGCCGATCTGCCGCCAGAGGCGCCCCGCAGGACGAACGAGGCCAAGCGCGCAGCGGATAACCGCCCCAGCCTGCCCGACCATCTCGCGCGCGAGGACATAACGCTGGACATCGACGCCGGCGCCTGCCCGTGCTGCGGCGGAGCGCTCCATGCGATCGGCGAGACGGTCAGCGAGATGCTGGACCATGTGCCGGCGCGCCTGCGCGTGCTGCGCATCCGCCGACCCAAATACGGCTGCCGCGCCTGCGGGACGATCCACCAAGCGCCGGCGCCCGAGCGGCCGATCGCCAAGGGGCTCGCCAGCCCCGCTCTGCTGGCGCACGTGCTGGTCAGCAAGTATTGCGACCATCTGCCGCTCTACCGCCAATCTCAGATCTTCGCCCGCCAGGGTGTCCAGCTCAACCGCTCGACTCTGGCGAGTTGGGTCGGCGGCGCCTCATGGTGGCTGGAGGTACTGCGCGAGCGGCTGGCCGAGCACGTCTTCGCCTCGGACAAGCTGTTCGCGGACGACACACCGATCCCGGTGCTCGATCCCGGCCGCGGCCGCACACGCACGGGCCGGCTATGGGTCTATGCTCGCGACGATAGGCCCTGGGCCGGGCCGGACCCACCGGCGGCCGTCTTCTTCTACAGCCCCGACCGCAAGGCCGAACGGCCGGCGGCCCATCTGGACCGCTTCCGCGGCGTCCTGCAGGTCGATGGCTATGCCGGGTTCGAGCGGCTGACCGAACGCGGCGACATCGTGCTGGCGGCATGTTGGGCCCACACCAGACGCAAGTTCTACGAGTTCCACCAGGCCACCGGCTCGCCGATCGCCGCCGAGGTCCTGCGCCGGATCGCCGAACTCTATGCGATCGAAAAGGAGATCCGCGGTCGAAGCGCGGCCGAGCGCCAAGATGCCCGCAACACCCGGTCGCGGCCTCTGGTCGACGCCCTGAAGCCCTGGCTGGAGGTTCAGCTGCGCCGGATCCCGCCGCGCGGCGGCCTGGCCGAGGCCATCCGCTACGCGCTCGCGCGCTGGCCGGCGCTCTGCAGGTTCCTCGATGACGGCCGCATTGAGCTCGACACCAACGCCGTCGAACGCGCCATCCGGCCAGTGGCGCTCGGGCGAAAGAATCATCTGTTCGCCGGATCCGACGGTGGTGCGGATCGATGGGCCATCGTCGCCTCGCTTCTCGCAACGGCGAAGCTCAACCGGATCGAGCCCTACGCCTACCTCAAAGACGTGCTCGAGCGCATGACACACGGCCACCCCGCCAGCCAAATCGACGAGCTCCTGCCCTGGATCTGGAAAGCCTCAAACGTCGAACCTTGACCGACGTGCCAGAAATGGACGCTTACCCGGAACAGGGAAGCGATATGGCAGTTGCACGATAGGCAATTGCCGCTGTGTTTGGGACCCTGAGTGGCCGGCTCGAGTGCCGTCGTTGTGGATCTAGGCACGGTCTTTCTGCGGGTAGGTTAGCCCGACGACCTTTTCTTTCCCGTCCGCATCCTCCTCGATGAATGTTATCCCGGCGGCCTCGAATGCGGTCCGGATGGCGAAGAGGGTGCTGGCATGGGGCGAGCGGGCGCCGCGCTCGAAGTCGAAGATGGTGCGCTTGGAGACCTTTTAGCGTTCGGTCAGGACATCGTGATACCAGGCGAGTACGGTGCGAGCGGCACGGCGATTTCGCCGCCAGGTTCAGCTCCTAATTGGGACTACGTTCGGTTGCATTAAACCTTCTGGTGTTAAGCTTATGGGGCAGAACCGTTCTGCAGATTCGGGCCGAGCGGCGTTCCTTGGACCGACCAAAGCCGCCCTTTGGCCCCAAACAGCCCTGATCTCAAAGCGGCAACGTAGGTGTTTAGCAACATAAATGGAATGTTAGTTGAGACAAGTGCAATGCTATTCGTTCCAACTGTTAATACAGCTGATTTACAATTAGGCAGTATAAATTTCGATAGTATCGTGTTTCAATAATTCTACGTACGATAGCAAAAACAGGGTTGACCTGCCTACGCTTAGTTCCACTCGTAGAGTTTAGGGACGTAGTTCCGTCGGTTTCTGGCAAGCTCGGCGTAGCCCGCCTAGTGCCGAACGCAGATCGCTCTGGCTCGGTATCAAAGTTCTTGTCGGTGGTAGCATTAGCTAAGGTGTGGTGTCCGCATAGCCCGCCGCTGGGTGCGCAACCTTTTGGACTAATTAGGGTATCGTTCTTCGCGCCAGTGGGCTCTGGGCAAACCTCGGATCTTCATCAGGCCGCCGAGGTTATCGCCGCTCCCTAAACCGCACGCCTGGACCACCACCGTTTTCATCGATGAGCTCGATGCCGGCGGCTTCCAATGTCTCAGTCACCGCCAGTATGCTCCGTGCCATTGCTTGAGGTACCCCGGTGGCGGCTTCCATCCTTTGAATTGTCGGCAGGCTGACCCCGGATCTTTCAGCAAGCTCACGTGCTGACCAACGCAGCATTGCTCTCGCTGCCCTAATTTGGTCAGCAACAATCATGATGCAAAAAGATTCATATAAGATGCGAAATATATTGACTGACAATGTATCATGATCTAATTTACATCACATAAGATGTGATTTGAAACGAATGAGGCAGGCAAATGGCCATTGCAGAAGCCAACCGAGACCGAAACGATGGCATCGGCGGCTCTGACGCCGGTCGGATCATGTCAGGCGACTGGATCGAGCTGTGGGAGGAAAAGACCGGCCGCCGCGAGCCGGAGGATCTCTCCGATGTGCTCCAAGTCCAGATTGGCATCGCCACAGAGAACTTGAACCTGAGCTGGTTCGAGCGGCGGACCGGGATCGAGGTCCTCTGCGCCGGTTGCGAGGGGCTGGTCCACCGGGAGCACAAGTTCATGCGGGGCAATCTCGACGGCTGGGTTCCGGGCGGCATCATCGAAGCGAAACATACGTCAGCTTTTGCCAAGGATGAGGAAATTGTGAGCCGCTATTACCCCCAGGTCCAACACTATCTGGCAGTGGCAGATATTGGCCTGGGGTACCTCTCGGTAATCTTTGGGAACCATAAATGGGAGTATTTCGAGCTCCAGGCGGACGAAGCCTACCAGGAGATGCTGATCGCCCGCGAGGAGGAATTCTGGTCCTACGTCAAATCCGATACGCCGCCCGTCACACCCTCGAACGAGGTGATCGCAATCGCGCTCGACGACATGCGCGAGGTCAGTATGGAGGGCAACAACGCGTGGGGAGCCTTGGCCGATGACTGGCTGACCTGCCGGGAGCCGGCCAAACGCTTCGATGCCGCCAAAAAGGGCTTGAAGGAGCTGGTGGAGCCGGATGTGAAGCTGGCGGTGGGCTATGGGGTCAAGGTCGCGCGCTCGAAGGCCGGGGCGCTCACGGTGCGGGAGCTGGTGTGATGGCGGGGACAATCGAGGGACAGGACCTCACGGACATGATGGATGGGACCATCCCCTGCGCGCTGGAGGGGGAGAGGGCGACCCTAACGAACATGCCCGAGGCGGTGGCGGGTGCGATCAACGCGGTGATGGGGCGGATCAAGGGGTTGCTGAAGACCGAGCGCAACCGGGCGGGCGGCTATCGCTTCGCCTCGATCGACGACTTCCTGGGCGCGGTGAACCCGCTCTGTGCAAAGGCCGGCCTAATCATCCTGCAGGACGAGCTCGATGCGCGGCTGGTTCATGACGGGACGGAACATACGAACCGGTCCTGGCTGTGGGCGACCTTCACCTTCACGCTGGCGCATAAATCGGGAGCACTTTACGGACCGCTGACCCGCTCGGTCATGGTCCCGGCCTCCGGCGCCCAGGCCTTCGGGGCGGCGCAGTCCTATGCCCTCAAGCAGTTCATGCGCAGCCTCTTCCAGATCCCCACCGGGGACGGGGAGGATGCTGATGCAATTGCGCCCCGGCGTCTGCCTGAGGGAGCGAAGTTCGGGATGTCAGGAAACGGCAACGGAACACGGCCACCGACCAAGACCGTCTCCGCGCAGAGGGGGACGGTCAAGAATGCACCCAAGCGGCCCAAGACCAGGACCCAGTCGAAAGCTCGATCACCCGAAGCTGCTGGGCCATCTCTCGACACCGGCGTGGCTCAGGCTAAGCCAGGGTGAGGATGGACCCCATGTTGCTGCCGCCTCGCATTCCCAAGTCCGGCTTGCCCGCCCGCAGGTCTAAGCCGCCGCGCATGGGCATGAACCATGATCACCTGGCCTTCCTCCGTCGGCTCGAATGCCCGGTCTATCCGGGCGAGCGGCCGATAGAGGCGCATCATCTGCTGCGTGCTGACAGGACGCGGGGGATGGGACGGCGTGCGGCTGATCGTTATGCGATCCCGCTGTCGCAGCGTGCACACCGGGAGCTGCATGACGCGGGCGACGAGGAGGCATGGTTGGCAGCCAAGGGGATAGACGGACGGTCGCTGGCGGCCGCGCTCTGGCGCATCTCCGGGGATCTCGAGGCAGGGATGCGGGTCGTTTACAGGACGATGCGAATGGGATCGAACGGTGGTTGCCGAAATGCGACTGGGCCGGACGCCTGACCCGATAACGAAATGTGATATTACGTCAGCTGGGTGCTTGCCGCTATCTCATGATCCGACTGCGGTGTCCTTGAGAAGCCCGAGCAATTCAATCTGTCGCCGCACGACGTAGGACTCATTGAAGTGCGTGAGGGCGCGCTTGCGGCCGGCGTCCCCCAGCTTTTTCCGGAACGCAGTATCTTCAACAAGGCGGTTGAGTGCTGCGGCAAGTGCATCCGGTTCACCCACCGGGACCAATGTGCCCGTTTCGCCCTCGACAACCTCCTCGCGCGATCCCCTGATGTTGGTCGCGACGACTGGAAGGCCTGTCATCATCGCCTCGATGATCGAGCGCGGCATGCCCTCGCGATGCGAGGCGAGCACGAAGATGTCGGCGGCGCGCAGCAGATCGGCAACGTCTTCGCGGTAGCCGAGGAAACGGATGCGGGGGCCGAGATCGGGATCGTTCTCGATTGCGGAAATTTCGTCGGCGATGCCGCCGGCATGGTCGCTCGGCAATCGCTCGCCGATCACCCAGAGCTCGGCGGCAGGGACCGCGCGCATGGCCGCGAAGAGCTCGGGATAGCCCTTCTCGGCGACCAGCCGGCCGACCGTCATGATCGCCAACGCACCCGGTGCCGCGCCGATGGAGGCGCGGATGGCCTTACGTTCGGCCTCGTCCTTCGCTCGATGAAACCGCGCAGGATCGACGCCGTTGCCGATCGCCTCGATCGTCTTGCCGCGGATCAAGCCGAGCCGTCGCGCGGTCGCGGCGTCCTCTTCGGCCTGGGTGAAGAGCACGTGGGTCACGCGCCCCGCGAGCCATTCAAGCGCCACGAAGAGCGACCGCTTCAAGGCGCCCATATGTTCGTGGAAGTAGAAGCCGTGCGCGGTGTAGACGATCCGCGGCACCTGGGCGGCTCGCGCGGCGAAGCGCCCGACGAGCGCGGCAACAGGCGTGTGCACGTGGACGATGTCAAATTTCTCGCGGCGAAAGAGCGCCTTCATTTCGCGGTAGGCGCCGATGTGGCGCAAGAGGTTGAAGCTGCGCTCGATCATGACCGGCTCGACGCGGAACCCGGCCGCGCGCACGGGTTCGAGCAGCGCGCCCTCGGCGCAGATGCCGACCACCTCATGCCCTTCGGCGCGCAAGCCCTCCATCAGCGGCAGCAGGAAATGGCGCAGCGTGAAGTCGACGGCGCAAAGCTGGGCGATCTTGGCCATCGCGCTCAGGCCGCAGCGGCTTCGAGGACATTGTCCTGGCGGTCGCACCATTGCTGGAAGGCGATCACCGACCAGAGTTGCCATGAGGTGTCACGGCGGCCAGACTTGAGCTCCGTCAACCAGCGCGCGGGGAGCTCGGGGCGAATGAGGCCTTGGCGCCTGAGCCGCGCGGGATCGATCGCATCGGCGACGAGGTCGGAGAGCGGGCCCGTCAGCCATTCGGCGATCGGCACCTCGAAGCCCTTCTTGGGCCGCGCGAAGACGTCCGCCGGCAGGCGGTCGGCGAAGGCCTCGCGGAGGATCCGCTTGCCGGTGCTGCGTGTGAGCTTGAACTCGCCGGGCATGGCGGCGGCGCATTCGACGACGCGCCTGTCGAGATAGGGGCAGCGAACCTCGAGCCCGTTCGCCATGCTCATGCGGTCGACCTTGACCAGCATGTCGCCCGGCAGCACCAGAGCGATGTCGGCGGCGAGCATGGCGTTGACCGGATCGGCCTCGCTCGCAGTTTCGCGCAACTGCGCGATCAGACAATCGAGCGACGGCGCTTGCGTCTTCCGGGCGAGCAGCGCGTCAAGCTCCGCTTCGGAGAGCGAGCGCGCCCAGCCGGCCTGGCGGCCCACCGCATCCTTGCCGCCATGCTCGGCGAAGCGGCGGGCACGGCGGAAGCGCTCGCGCAACCAGCCGCCCTTGCCTTCCGGAAGCGCGCTCACGATGGGCTCGATGGCGGCGCGGCGCAGCCAACCGGGCAGGCTTTGGTAGCGCGCGGCGGCGAGCTCGCCCTGATACTTGCGGTAGCCGCCGAAGACCTCATCGGCCCCGTCGCCCGACAGTGCCACGGTGACGTGGCGCCGGGTCTCGCGGGCGATGAGATAGCTCGGAATGGCGGACGAATCGGCGAAGGGCTCGTCGAGCCCGTCGAACACGGCGGCGATGACATCGCGTGTCTCGGCCGCGCCGACAGACAGCTCAGTGTGCTCGGTCCCCAAATGCTCGGCGACCAGACGCGCCTGCGGCCGCTCCTCGTAGTAGCCGGGCACGCCCTCGAAGCCGACGGTGAAGGTACGTACGTTGTCCGTTGACCTAACCAGTGCCGCGGCAATGATCGCGGAGTCGATGCCGCCCGAAAGATAGGCGCCGACCGGCACGTCGGCCACCAGACGGTCGCGCACGGCCTCGTCGATGCGCTCGCGAAGGTCCGCGGCGGCGTCCTCGAAGCTGGTATACGGCTCGGGGCGGTCAGCCTCGGACGCGTACCAACGGCGAACCGTGTGCTTGTCGTGAGTCAGGCGAAGCAGATGGCCAGGTGCCAGTTTTTCGACACCCGCAAGGATGCTGCGCGGCTCGGGCAGATAGCGAAGTGCGAAATAGAGCCGCAGCGAAACCGGGTCGATCGTCCCCGCTTCGCCGTCAAGACGCTGCAGCGCGCGCAGCTCGGAGGCGAAGACGAGCCGGCCGTCGCCCGCGCGATAAAAGAGCGGCTTTTTGCCGAAGGCGTCGCGGGCCAATATCAGTTCGCGCGCCGCGCCATCCCAGATTGCGAAGGCGAACATGCCGACCAACTTTGGGAGCAGCCCCTCGCCCCAGCGCGCCCAGCCGGCGAGCAGCACTTCGGTATCGGATTGCGAGGCAAAGCGCTCGCCCATGCCTTCGAGCTCGCGGCGCAGCGCCCGGAAATTGTAGATCATGCCATTGTAGACGGCGGTGAGGCTTCCGCGCGTCATCGGCTGGGCGCCGCCCGGCGAGAGATCGACGATGGCAAGGCGCCGGTGGCCGAGCAGGCAATGGCCGTCTGACCAAATCCCCTCGCCGTCGGGCCCGCGCGGGGCGAGGCGTTCGAGAGCGCGTTTCATGCGGGGTTCGGCCGCGCCCCGGTCGAACCCGCCCGTCTCGACCAGTCCCGCGAAGCCGCACATCAGGCCGCCTCAGCCTTGGCCGGCTGGTCCGGCAGGCTGCGCAGCCAGCACTCGACATTGACGAGCCGCATGATGTCGGGGATGCCCTGCCGCGCGCCCTTGCGGAACGCCTCGACCGCCGCCTTCAGCGCCTTGGCGTCGGCGAAGACGGCGAGGCGCGCGTTTGGCGCGGTCAGATCGTCGAGATAACGGCCGAGCCCTTGCCCGTCACGCAGCCAGTCCCGCACCGGCAGGGTGAGGCCGACCTTGCGGCGGTGCAGGAGATCGTGCGGCAGATAAGGGGCGGCGATCTTCTTCAGGAGCGGTTTGGTCGCGCCGCCGGGCGTCGTGATCGCGCGCGGGATGGTGTTGACGAGCCGCGCCAGGGGAAGATGGACGAAGGGCACGCGCGCCTCGACCGAGGCCGCCATCGCCATCTTGTCCTGGCGCATCAGGAGCGATTCCAGGTAGTTGGTCTGATCGACCGCGTGCAGGCGGTCGCGGAAGTCGGCAAAGCGCGCGCTCGCCGCCTCGCGGGCGCCGGGGCCAGGCACAAGCTCGGGAAATGCACGGTGCATGGCCAGCACGTCCTGGGTGACGCTGCCATAGACCGCGGCGTCCTTGCCCGCCATGCGCCGAATGCCGAGGAAGGGCGGACGCGCCGGTAGCAAGCCCGCCGGCAACACGCGGCCGAGACGCTCCTGCCAGGCGAGCTTCTTCCAGTCGCCATAGCGCGAGTAGCCGCCGAAGAGCTCATCCGCCCCCTCCCCGGTCAACACCACCTTGGAGGTCTTGGCGATCTCGTCGCACAGCCGCATCAGCATGACGCAGCCGAGATGCGGGCTCGGCCCCTCCATGTGCCGGACCGCGCGCGGCAGGCTGTCGGCGAAGTCGGCAGCGGTCATGGCGACTTCGTGATGGTCGACCGGATAGCGTTCGATCACCTGCCTGCGCCATTTGCCCTCGTCATGCGCGGGATCGTCGAGGGCGACGCCGTAGGTGGTGAGGCGGCCGGGGGTGCGGGCGCTGGCGAGCGCGGTGACCAGGCTCGAATCAACGCCGCCCGAAAGCTGCACGGTGTAGCCGACATCGCTGGCGAGATGCGCGCTTACCGACGCCTCGATCGCCTCGGCGGCCCGCGCCTCGGCCGCCGCCGCATCGATCGAGCGATCGGCCTCGAGCGTCTCCAGGGGATTGCAGAAGCGCCGTTCGGACACTGCCCCGTCATCGAGCGAAACGGTGACGACCGTGCCGCCCGGCACGCGCTCGATATGTTTGAAATTGGAAAGCCGGCCCGCCGCCCAGTTGAAGGTGAGAAGCTCGGCCAGCGCCGCCGGGTCGGGTTCGGCCGGAACGATGTGCTGGAGCGGGCGCATCTCGCTGGCGAGGCCGACGAAGCGGCCGTGACGCGCGAGATAGAGCGGCTTGATACCGAACGGATCGCGCGCGGCGATGAGCGCGTTCTTCTCGCGATCTAAAATGACGAAGGCGAACATGCCTTCAAGCCGGTCGAGCACGCTTTCGCCCCATTTGGCGTAGCCGAGCAGGATCGCCTCGCTGTCGCCGTCGGTGCGTAGCGCCACCCCGGCATCGCCGAGCGCCTTGCGGACAGCGCGGTAGTTATAGATCTCGCCGTTGTAGACGAGCGTAAAGCGCCCGCTCGGATCGGTCATCGGCTGGTCGGCGCCGGGCGTGGGATCGAGGATCGCCAGCCGTCGGAAGACGAGCGCGACACCGGTTTCACTGAGAGTGCCGCCCGAATCGGGGCCGCGATGGTGGAGGTCGTGCTCGACCTTCGAAAGGAGCGTCTCGGGAAAGCGCCGGCCGGGCTCGACCAGGGCTGCAAAACCGCACATCAGGCAGCGCCCACTATCGTGCGGTCGACCTTGCCTGCGAGATAGAGCGTCTCGAAGCGCGCCAGTGCCCGCTCGAGCGAGAAATCCTCAACCATACGCGCTCGCGCAGCCTGGCCGAGTGCGGCTCGCCCGACCGCAGGCTTGGCAAAGAACGCCTCTATCGCCTGCGCCAGCGCCATCGGATCGCGGGGCGGGACGACCGTGCCGGTTTCGCCGACGATGCGCGCCGAGTCGCCAACATCCGTGACCACTGCCGGCAACCCGCACGCCATCGCCTCGCCGAGCACCGTGGAAAAGCCCTCGCCGTAGGCCGAGCTCAGCACCATCAAATCAGCGGCGTTGTAGAGCGCGGCCATGTCACCGCGCGGACCGAGGCCGATCAGGTTTGCGCGCGCGGGCAAACGGTCGGTGCCGAGCCCAACCGTGAGCGCGGTGACATCAGGCAACCGGTCGAGCGCAGCAAGAAATCCCTCATGGTCCTTCATCGGATCGACCCGCGCGGGCAGGATCGCGACCGACGCATCAGACGCAATGCCGAGCGCTTTGCGCGCAACACTCCTGGCCGCCGCGTCGGGACGGAAGCGGCCAGAATCGATGCCGTTCTCGATCACCTCGAAGGCGCGCGCCCGGTATCCGAGCGCCCGATGGACGCGCGCACCGGCTTGCGAATTAGCGATCACCGCGTCGGGCAGATGGGAGAGCCGCCGGCACGCCCTGACCGCATAGCGCAGGGCAAGCCCGTAGCGTGCGACGTCCATGTCGGAGCAGCGCACGCCCCAATAGAGGCGCGTCTGCCCCTGCCGCCCCGAGCGTCCAAGCGCCAGCGCGGCGGCAAGATCGCCATAGTACATCCAACCTTGCACCACGTCG
>Ga0209633_10001078_pt1 | contig 29462 bp, 32 predicted proteins | sample Cruoilmetagenom1_FD_187290 | JGI IMG/M metagenome (GOLD analysis project Ga0209633, IMG submission 187290) | Oil polluted marine microbial communities from Coal Oil Point, Santa Barbara, California, USA - Sample 1 (SPAdes) (version 2) | ecosystem: Environmental > Aquatic > Marine > Oil seeps ... | reverse complement strand
ATGGTGGACGGCAGCATTGCCCGTGTTCATCAACATGGCGCGCCGAAAAAAACGATCAGGAAGAACAATCTGTTGGAAAATCGCGCGGAGGATCAAGTACCAAAATACATGCAGCCGTTGACGCTCTGGGAAACCCGGTGAGATGGTTACTGACGGCAGGCCAGGCTTCCGAATACGGACAAGCAAATGCCTTGATAGAAGGTTTTAATACAGATTTCGTATTGGCTGACAAAGGATATGATTCTAACGATCTTATCGAAAACATTAAGGCGATTGGCGCTGTGCCGGTTATTCCACCAAGGCGTAACCGAAATGATCTCAGGGGGTATGATCATCATCTCTACAAGGAAAGAAACCTGGTGGAGCGCTTATTCCAAAAATTGAAACAATTCAGACGGATCGCAACAAGGTATGATCGATTGGCACAAAATTATTTGTCGATGCTTCACCTTGCTTCGGATTGATTTGGCTTAATTGAGAACGCCCCCTAGGGAAGCTCTGAACAAGTCTGGACGAAGCTCAGGCGTGATTCCCCATGTTCAGATTCTAGCAGGCTGTTGAAATTCGCTGAGTCGAGCCAGATACAAGGCAAAATCGAGCGAAAAAGCGGAGTTTACACCTGTAAATGAGCACTTTGAGCTTGATTTTAACGCCGTAGATAGCCGAGTCAGTAGATAACTGCCAAGCGACCATTGCGCGGGATAGCAGAGCCATTGCGAAGATTGTCAACAATGAAGCTGGACATAAGGGGCGCAAGCGGGTTCGACTTCGCTCACCGCAGGCACCGGGTTCATGCCTGTGCAGAGCTTCCCTAGCCATTCGCCGTTGCCTCGCGTGGAGAAACATCATCCTGAGAGAATATGATCTGCACTTCCGAATCGCCTGCTACAGCGGCTTCATCGACCACGCAGCGGATGATATCCGGGTTGGATGGCGCCTGAAACATCACCCGCCGAAGAATACGTTCCAGAACACCGCGTAAGCCCCGAGCTCCACTTCCACTATGCAGTGCTTCATGCGCAATGGATAATATAGCACCATCGGTAAAATCGAGCTCGATTCCATCCATAGCTAATAGTTTTTTGTATTGTTGCGTGATGGCATTGCGGGTTTCCGTCAGAATCCTGACAAGATCCTTTTCATTCAGTGGATCAAGTGTGGCTATCACCGGGAAACGACCGATAAATTCATCGATTAAACCATAATGACGCAAATCATCGGTTAAGATGCCCGAGAGTAGGTTTTGAGGCGGACTTTTGCCCATGTTCGCATCGATCGGCGCGTGAAACCCGATGTTGGTATTGCCAACCTGAACGCGCTTTTCAACGATAGTGGAAAGTCCTTGAAAAGCTCCTCCGATGATAAACAGGACATTCCTGGTATCCATCGCTACTTTCTCAGGAGAACTTTGTTTTTTACCTCGAACGGTAACACTGACTTCTCCACCTTCCACGAGCCTCAGCAATGCCTGCTGGACGCCTTCGCCTGAAACATCGCGCATGTTAGCGGACAATCCTGCGCTGCGGGCGATTTTATCGATTTCGTCGATATACACGATTCCCCATTCCGCCCGTCCAACATGCCCCTCCGCCGCTTCCAGCAAACGTTGTAGAACAATTTCGACATCATCGCCGATGTAACCAGCCTGGGTCATGGTGGTAGCATCAATGGTAACAAAGGGCACATGAACGATCCATGCCAGTGATCTCGCGAGCAGGGTTTTGCCGCTTCCTGATGGACCGATCAAAAGGATATTGGATTTTTCGATTTCAACCTCGGTGTTATCACCTAAGCTGCCGAGTTCATCGCGTGAATGATTCAGTCGTTTGTAATGATTGTAAACAGCTACAGAGAGGGTTTCCTTCGCGTCTTCCTGGCCGATCACATAGCCATCGAGATGCTTTTTAATCGCTTCCGGTATCGGAGGTGACTTAAAAGTTTCGGCAATGGTCGTTTTTACGCTCCAGCTGGTGACCATCTGTTGCGCGAGTTTTATACACTCTTCACAGATATATGCATTAGCGCCCGCGATCAGCGGTTTGTCCCTGGCCTGTGCGGCGCCACAAAAAGAACAGTTAATGTCTTGTTTGCTCATATTAAACCTCTGCCAAGGGTGCGCGCGCGACCGACGCAAGCCATTCCTTGACGCATTTTGCGGTCTGCTTTTCCTGGATCTTTTGTTCAATCACGCTGCGGACCTGATCGAATGGGATCACGCTCGGTGGATGGATCATTTCACATTGAAGGATATGAAACCCGATAGGCGATTCAACGACATCACTGATTTCTCCGGCGCCCAGTTTGAAAAGCACCGCATCAAGTTCCGAAAAAAGCTTGCCTCCAGGCACATCCCCGATCAAGCCGCCATGAAGCGCTGTCGGACACTCAGAATGTTTAAGTGCCTGTTCATCAAACCGTTTCGACTTGCGCTCAAGTCTCTTGGCTATGGATTGAATTCGCTTTGCTGCAACTTCCCGACAGTTATCGGGTATATCTTCATTGATTGTCACAAGGATATGTCGAACCATACGAGTTTCAGGCTTCTTGAATCGCTCATAATGCATATGATAAAAAAGCTCTATTTCAAAGTCATCCACTACGATAGCGCGTGCTTTGACCTTTTCTAACACCGCATTAACCCTAAGCTCTTTTCCCAAGGCATCCTCGAATGCTTCCATAGCCATGCCGTTGCGTTCAAGATCTATTTGCATTTCAATGGCATCGGCATACTTTTCCTGAATGCTATCCATAGCCTGTTGAATTTCTGATTTTGTGACAGGAGTTTCTCTTGCCTCTTGAGACATCAGTATGAGGTGTTCGAGCTTGAGGGTTCGTCTGGCAGTAGCTTGCGCCGATTGCTTTTGCGTGTCATCAAGTTCATCGAATGCAAGTCCAAACAGGCTATTTGACGCCTTGAAAAGATGATAATTCAGCTGAGGATGATTCACACCATTGGTTAAACTTTTTGCGGCGTTCATTAGATCAGCCTCTAAGATTGAGCAGCACCATCAAGGCAAAATTCCGGGACCTGGAGCGTTCTTCCTGGAAACCTTATATGATAGACAGGCCCACCAGGGGAATCCCTAAATACCTGTAACACCTCGCCTTCCAGCCCTGACTCAATGATAATTTCGCCGCCTATCGCCAGCGAGCGATTGGCGATCACCTTATCACGGAATTCATATCGCGTGTCGATCCAGGAATCACTGACGCTAATGAGTTCCTCTTCTCTGCATCCCACTATGCGATTGATTTCGAGAAAATTAACCGTATATATGATCTGGTCCTGAAGAAACGTTCCCATATCCTGAACGTGCCCTATACTGCCTCGCCGGACAAGCAAAACACCGGTTTCCATGCCCGGATAAGTGCCATCGTTTCGGACATTGCGCGTCACGCGCACCTCATCACCATAATCGAAGCGGGGCCTCATACTTTCTTCTCCACTTCTTTATTTAGACAGATTGTCGATCTGATCCAGTGAGACAAAACCATTACTCTTTTCCTGGTTTTGGAAAACTTTGAACACTTTTTCCTGCAATGCGTTGGATTCAACGAAATCCTGATAGGCTTTGGCGAGAAGGCGCTTTAATACGGTATGCCGTGCTTCTTCGGTTTCCGGTAACATATCCTGTCCCTGGGCCATATAGTCATGAAATCGCTGCAGAATATGCAAACGGTTCACGTGAACCACAGTAGGTTCATATTCAATCTTAAAAAAATCCAGGAAATCCTCTGCTGTGCTCAGATCTTCCATTGCATCGTCTAGTGAATAGTCACTCATTCTTTCTTCCCTCCAGATGTTTCAATTAAACGGATAGCTTGTGCTCATCCTGCGCTGCGGCTGAATGATTTTTCATGTTAATGCTGATCTATCACATCAAGCAAAGCACTTGCGCTCAGTTGATCCAGAGGATCAGCTTCGCGAACCTTCAGCAGCATTTCCCTGCCCTCATCCAGATTTCCCAGTCTCAGGTTAAGATAGCCTGCACCTTTAAGCGCCATCAAATAGAAACGCAACAAGCCAATGGAGTTAAAAGCCGCATATCCAATATGCGATTTATCCAGTTGTTTCCAGTTTCCGGATAGTCCGATACGTTCTCCGCTGATGGTAAGTGCATGCTGCGCCGTAACCAAGGCATCCTCGATCCGGTGCTGATAATAATAGAATCGGTATAGAGCCACGACAACTGCCAAATTTTTTGGCGCTAGCAGGAAGGCACGCATAAGATAACTTTCTGCGTTTCCCTCGGCGTAAGCCGCAGAAGCTTGCTCAAGCAGCCCGGAAACCTCATCCGGGATCGATTCATCAAAATACAGGTCTACTTCACTGACTTTCAACAAATCCATTGTTGTCTTCCTTCTACAGCGAAACGCTTCGGACTGGCCGCTTAGCTTCGGACTCAAGCGCAAAGTCGCAGCATTGATGATTCCTGTCATTTGCGGCTAGCGTATTTCGTCTGGTTTCGTCGAGTTGTGCTTCAAGTAGTGTAATTCTTTCCATCAGGCTGGAAATAGCCTTGCCGACGGGATCCGGTATCAGATGATGATTCAAGTCGATACCATAAGGATTGATTTGCCCAACCTTTAGAATGTGGACAACTTTGGCGGGAATGCCTACAACCGAGCGTCCCGGCGGTACGTTTTTAGTCACGACGGAATTCGCGCCGACGCGACTGCCCGCGCCAACTACAATCGGGCCGAGAATTTTAGCCCCTGCGCCAACCAGTACGCCGGCTTCAAGAGTGGGATGTCTTTTCCCTTTGCTCCAACTGGTTCCGCCAAGGGTTACGCCATGATAGAGGGTTACGTTAGCGCCGATTTCCGCTGTTTCACCAATTACCACTCCAGCGCCATGATCGATAAAAAAGCGCGGCCCGATGGTGGCGCCCGGATGGATGTCGATGTTGGTCCAAACCCTTACAAAATAGGAAATAAGACGGGCTATATAACGAAAATTGCCACGCCACAACAGATTTGCGATACGATAGCCGATAATGGCATGCACGCCAGGATAAGTAGTGAGAACTTCCAGGCGATGTCGGGCAGCCGGATCACGCTCAAATACACAACTCACATCGCCGTGTATGGTGGCAATCATACTCTTTCTCTTTTGATATCGAACAGTTGTCCGGGATCGGCGGTTTGGGTGAGCGGCTGATTCTTCATCAAAGCGCATGCTCATGCAATATCCTCCTTATTACCGGCGATTTATCATGGCATAGCTCATGATATAAGGCTTTTAGCTCCGCTTTGCCCGGCGAACGTTTGGTTCTGGCAACCTTGTCTCTGACTTTTTCGATTAGCCAGGTTGCCTGCTCCGGTTCAAGAATAATTCCAAGCCGACCGTAAGCCTCGATCAGTGATTTGCGACCTGAATGTTTCCCAACCACGAACCGGTGTTGCCGACCCACCAATCCAGGATCGACCCCCTGATAATTACGCTTATCCTTGAGCATGCCATCCACATGAATCCCGGCTTCATGGGTAAATACGTCCTTGCCTACCAGGCTTTTCTGCCGCGACAAACGCCTTCCTGAGGCGCGCTCAACACAGCGTGATACTTTTGTAATCTGTTTCAAACTCACATCGACCGAAAAACCGTAAAGCTGCTCAAGTCCGACAACGACTTCTTCCAGAGGCGCATTTCCCGCGCGTTCGCCCAGTCCATTGACCGTGGTATTAATATGGGTGGCGCCACCGAGCGCTGCTGCCAACGAATTGGCAGTTGCCAGACCAAGATCATCATGCGCATGCATTTCAAGATCAATGTCTACTGAGGTTCTGAGACAGCGCATTTGCTCTAACATGCCGAAAGGTTCCATAATGCCAAGAGTATCGGCAAAACGGAAACGCTTAGCGCCCGCTTTCTGACAGGCGTCCGCGAGCTTTAACAGAAAAGTTTGATCAGCGCGTGAGGCATCTTCAGCTCCAACGCATACTTCCAGGCCCATATCGAGCGCCATAGGCACCAGTCGCATGATACTGCTGATGACATGGCGCCGGTCTTTTCCGAGTTTGTAAGTAATTTGCTGATCGGACACCGGGATCGACAGATCCACCATATCGATTCCCAGATCTGAACATGCCTTCAGGTCACTCTCGTGCATACGGCTCCAGACCAGCAATCTGGCATCAAGCTTGAGTGACGCCAGAGCTCGAATACTCTCGCGCTCAGCTTCTCCCATGGATGGAATACCTGTTTCGAGCTCTGGTATGCCAAGCGCATCCAGTTCCTGAGCAATTTTGAGCTTTTCCTCAAGACTGAAGACAACACCGGCCGACTGCTCGCCATCCCGCAAAGTGGTATCGTCAATTATGATCTTTCGTTTTGATGCTGCCATGGGCCTTTGCTCTGGTGATAACGCAATTTTACTAAATACACAAGCAAGCTTCTTGCCAACATTATTCTCAATATATTCATCAAATATCAAAAGGTTAATGGCGTATTTATATCAAAACTGATATGCGTGTAACACGGGTAGGCGCAATTTGTTGCGAATGTGACAATATCAGATTAATGGATGGAAACCCGAATGCCTGACAAAAAAAGCGCCCCACGAGGGGCGCAATTACTAACGTGAATGATATGCACGGCACCAGATTAAGATAGGGAGAACCTTACAGTTCGCGGTTCATTATGCGTAGGTGGGGGCAAATGCTTTCTCTGGGTCCTCGACCGGCGCGCCATTTTCCCAATAAGGGGAAAGTTTACGCAATTGCTCAATAATAGGTGGAACCGCTTCGATAACGCGCTCGATTTCTTCCATCGTGTTATAGCGCGATAAAGAGAATCGAGTGGTTCCATGAGCTGCGGTATAGGGAATCCCCATAGCGCGCATAACATGCGATGGTTCCAGCGAGCCGGAGGTGCATGCTGAACCACTCGAAGCGGCGATCCCGGCTTTATTAAGCAACATAAGAATAGCTTCGCCTTCAATATATTCGAAGGCAATATTGGCGGTATTTGGCAACCTGTCCTCAGGATTCCCGGTTATAAATGCATTGGGCACCACTGCAAGAATGCCTTGCTCCAGCCTGTCGCGCATGGCGCGCACAGCGCTGTTCTCATAATCCATATGCTGCATGGCGAATTCAGCCGCTTTACCCAAGGCAACTATTGACGCTGCATTTTCTGTTCCAGCGCGTCGCCCCCGTTCCTGATGACCGCCCCGCAGCAATGGCCGGAAACGCGTGCCACGTTTGAGATACAGAACTCCGATGCCTTTGGGCGCATGAAGCTTGTGACCAGACAACGAAAGCATGTCAATCGATGATTCGGCAAGATTGATCGGCACTTTACCGACCGCTTGTACCGCATCGGTGTGAAACATAATGCCGGCATCATGGGCCATCCGCGCCATATCCTCAACCGGGAAAAGCGTACCGGTTTCGTTGTTGGCCCACATGACCGAAACGATTGCGATTTTATCGCTTAAAAGACCACGGTATTCATCGAGATCGATTTGACCGCGCCCATCGACAGCCAGGCGATGAATCGTATAGCCATCCTTTTCCAGATATTCACACAGGGTGAGAACCGCAGGATGTTCCACTGTAGTGGTTATAATCCCCTTGCGATTTGGTTGCGCTTTGAGCGCTGACAGAATTGCCGTTGAATTGGATTCGGTTCCACATGATGTAAAGACGATTTCAGAATCAAATTGCGCGCCAATCAGCATCTGCACCTGCTGGCGTGCTTTTTTGATGGCTCGTCCAACCTGGTTTCCAAAGCTGTGCATCGATGAAGGATTGCCGAACTGTTGACTGAAAAAGGGAAGCATTTCGTTCACTATCTCAGGATCCACCATCGTGGTGGCATTGTTGTCAAGATAGATGTCTGACATGATTCAACACTCCTCTACCTGAGCCAAGGCACCTGCCTTGCTGGCGGGAACAACTTTCAGGAATTCGCCGAGTTCCTGGATAAGCAGCTGCTGTATGCCACTCAAGGTCATCGACGCCATTTGACAGCCGGAACACGCACCGGTCATATTGATAAAAACAGTATTTTCCACAACATCGACAAGTTCTACATCACCATGATCGGCCTGAATCTGCGGACGCACCATTTCGATCACTTTTTCGATCTCTCTGATGCGTTGTAAATTGGTTTTGCCCTGCGGTTTTTGAGGAATCACGACCGTTTGTTTTGCCGTTGGCTGAATTGGCGCCGCTTCGAACACCTCGCCCTGTTCGGCAAGAACTGTTATCAAGATTTCCTCGATGCCTTCATGACAGGTGCCGCAGCTTCCTCCGGCTTTGGTATAATTTACAACTTCCTCCACCGTGCGCAGTCCATTGGCGCGCACAGTATCTTCGATCATTACCGCGTCTATGGCGAAACATTTGCAAATTAGCGCGCCTTCTTCGTGATCGTCTCGCCAGACCTCACCTCGATAATCAGCCACAGCGGCTTGCAATGCTTCACGTCCCATGACAGAGCAGTGCATTTTTTCTGGCGGCAGTCCATCAAGGTAATCAGCAATATCCTGATTGCTGACCTTCAATGCCTGATCGATAGACATTCCCTTGATAATCTCGGTCAGAGCGGATGAAGAAGCAATAGCGGATCCGCAGCCGAAAGTCTGAAAGCCCGCATCAAGAATGACTTCACTTTCGGGATCGACCTTGAGCGTTAGGCGCAACGCATCACCGCAACTGATGGAGCCGATTTCCCCTGCTGCATTTGAGCCTTCTACTGCGCCGGCGTTTTTTGGATTAAAAAAATGTTCTTTAACTTTTTCAGAGTAATCCCACATGGCTTATCCTCTTAGATGAAAATGCTGGTTTCCAGTTCTGTTTCTCAAACCTCAGGTCGCGAATGAACTTCCACAATTGCAGGAGGCTGTAGCATTCGGGTTTACAAACTTGAAACCGCTTTCTTCGAGAGTTTCCACAAAGTCAATCTGTGTTCCCTGCAGCATTGGAATGCTGAGCGCATCAACGAACAGTTTGACGCCATCACTTTCAACGACGGCATCATCCTCATGCGCGCTTTGCTCAAGACTCATCCGGTATTGCAGCCCGGAGCATCCGCCGCCACTCACGCTGACACGCAATCCAGTGATTGGGGTTTCGGAATTCTTGATAAAACGTCCGATCGCCTTGGTGGCATTTTCAGTCAGAGTAATCATTATTTATACCTTTTTGCCTGAGTGATTAGTACTATGTTGCGTTCCATGCAAAGGGTATGCCATGCCTGAAAAGGCATGTATATGCTTGAATCAATAAGCTTGTTGCTGAAAATATTGACATAATATCTGTCGGCATTCCCACCGGATGCTACAATTGTAGAAAATGCCACAAATCGAGACGGGTCGTTCATATAGAACCAATATTCAGGGTGTCTGGTTCTTTAGAATTCCAGGCAAACCATCTTTCTTTAGCATATCAAGGACCAGTTGGGTCATAGTCCGAACGCCGACATCAATGGCGCTGTCGTCAGCCCTGAAATTTGGCGTATGCAATCCACCGGATATCGTTCCCGGCTTGACCACGCCAAGTCTGAAATAGAAGCCAGGAATTTTATTGGCAAAATGAGCAAAATCTTCAGTGCCCATAGTCGGCTCCATTTCATGCACGTTCTCTCCACCAAGAGTTCGCATGAGACTTTGCCTGGCAAACCGAGCCAGTCCAGGATGATTTACCGTCACCGGATTGCCTCGCTCATAATCAAATTGATAATCACCGCCATAGGCCTTGGTTACGCCGGATATTACTTCATTCATGCGTTTTTCGAGCACGCCTTGCACATCCGGGTTCAGGGTTCTGACCGTTCCCGTCATTGAGACCTGATCGGGAATAATGTTAAAGCGAGAACCCCCTTCTACGGTACCCACGGAGATGACCGCTGCTTTTCGTGGATCTACATTTCTTGAAATAATGGTTTGCAGATTTTGGATAATTGAAGCGGCCATGACGACAGGATCAACCGACAAATGGGGATATGCGCCATGTGCCTGACGTCCACGCACAATTAGACTAAATTTATCCGATGCCGCGAAAGCAGGCCCGAAGCTGTAGCCGACCTCGCCTACCTGAAGATCTGGGAAACTGTGCAGTGCCAGGATGGCTTGCGGAACCGGGTTGTTGAGCGCGCCTTGCTCAATCATCAAACTTGCTCCGCCCTCCTCGCCGGGCGGAGGACCTTCTTCGGCACCCTGAAAAATCAGCTTCACCGTTCCATTCCATTGATCTTTCGTGGCGTTTAGAAATTGGGCTACGCCGAGTAAAACGGCGCTATGGATATCGTGTCCACACGCGTGGGCAACCCCTGCTTCACGTCCCAGATAAGTAGCTTTTTGAGTAGATTGAAATGGAAGGTCCGTATTTTCAGTAACCGGCAATGCGTCCATATCAGCACGGATCGCAATGATATTGCCGGGCGCCCTGCCCTTGAGTGTAGCAACGATTCCGGTTTTACCGACCCCGGTTTGAATCGAATAACCGAGTGTTTTTAATTTTCCAGCCACAAGCTTTGCGGTGCCAAATTCTCGATTGCTTAATTCCGGATGGGCATGGATTTGATGGCGTATATCGACGATATCGGGTTTGATGTCTTTCCAATATGTTTGGAATGGAATGGGTTGCACTTGATTCTCAGTCTGACTGGAGATAGATGCAGCCATTAAAGTTAATGGTGCCAAAAAAAAACAGGCTTACCTTGCGTAGAGGCATGATCAAATTCTCGGTTTTCAAGGAATGATCCTTGGTTGAAGTCCCAATAAAGCCACCGGCTGGACAAGCGGTTTTTAATCATCGTCACAACAGCGGATTTACATTGGCGTCGGGTCGGATTTGAAAAAATTCCTTCCCAGAAACAGTGCCAGATGCACCAGCATAATCAATACGGGTACTTCAACCAATGGACCGATGACTGCCGCGAAAGCCACCGGTGAAGCCAGTCCGAAAGCAGATATGGCTACTGCAATCGCCAGTTCGAAATTATTACCTGCCGCAGTGAAAGCGACCGCCGTTGTACGAGGATAATCGGCATTCAGCAATTTTCCCATGAAAAAGCTGACCACAAACATGATAATAAAATAAAGCGTGAGCGGAATGGCAATTTTGATCGCATCCATCGGCAAATGAACCACATCGCTACCCTTGAGGCTGAACATTACGACTATCGTGAATAAAAGCGCTGCCAGCGTGATCGGACTGATACGCGGCAGGAATGATTCTTCGTACCAAGTCGCTCCCTTGCGTCTAATCAGAACGCGCCGACTGGCATAACCGGAGAGAAACGGAATGCCGAGATAAATCAATACAGCCTCGGCAATAGTCCAGAAGCTGACATCGATTACACTGCTCTGGAGCCCGAATAATGGCGGCAAAACCGTCAGGAAAATCCATGCATAGACACTGAAGAATAAAATCTGAAAAATCGAATTGAACGCCACCAGTCCAGCGACATACTGATTATCACCACGAGCGAGCTGATTCCAGACCAGTACCATGGCAATACAACGCGCCAAACCGATTAAAATGACTCCAGTCATATATTCTGGCTGGTTGCGCAAAAAAATCACTGCCAAAGCGAACATTAAGCATGGTCCGATCAGCCAGTTCTGGACCAGGGAAAGCGCCAGAATGCGTTTGTCGGCAAAGACTTGATGCAATGCTTCATAGCGAACTTTTGCCAGAGGCGGGTACATCATCAAGATCAATCCGATGGCTATGGGTATATTGGTGGTTCCGATCGAGAGCTTATTAATGAAAGCAGAAAGTCCCTCAATGTTTGTTCCCATAAACACGCCAAGCGCCATGGCGGAAAAAATCCAAACCGTTAAATACTGTTCGATAAAAGGTAGACGTTGCGTTGGTTGCATGATTTTTAATTTGCTTTGTCAGGGTTATTGATGGTAGTTTTTGTTTTATTTATATGATAGTTGTATCATAAATTGATTGAAGTTCTAATTTTGCTTTAAATGTGGCTTTAGCCTGCCTTCCTGGTTCGTGGCTTCTATAATATAACTGTTTTTAGCCATCGCCTCGCGTCGTTCGTGGCGCGTGCTTGCATCGACCTCAAGTTTCTTGAAATCAAACATTCCGGTATCGGCCAGTTGCGAAGGACGCAGCTTCGTCATACTTTGAAAAATATTCGCCATTCGACCAGGATCTTGTGCTTCCCATTCCGCCAGCATCGCCTTGATCGCCTGGCGTTGCATATTGGGTTGGCTGCCACAAAAAGTACAAGGTATGACGGGTAGCTTTTGTTGTTGCGCATATTGTTTAATATCGTTTTCACGGCAATAAGCCAGGGGACGAATCACGCAATTGCACAGATCATCGCTGAGCAGCTTGGGTGGCATGGATTTCAGAACCCCGCCGTGAAACATGTTGAGAAACAGGGTTTCGATCAAATCATCGCGATGATGACCCAAAGCAATTTTATTGAAACCATTGACTACGGCAAATTCATACAGGGTCCCGCGGCGCAATCGTGAACATAATCCACAGGGCGTGGATTGCTCTGGAATAATTCTTTTGACAATGCCATAAGTATCTTTACCGATAATGACATAAGGAACCTCAAGAATATCAAAATAATCCTTCAACACTGCCACCGGGAAAGCCGGCTGCTTCTGATCCAGGTGTACCGCGCATATCTCAAAAGGGACTGGCGCCCTTTTTTGCAGATTGAGCAGCAACGAGAGCAGAGTCAAACTGTCCTTACCGCCGGAAACCGCCACCATGATTCGGTCATGCGCTTCAATCATGCCATAATCGGCAATCGCCTGCCCCATGCCATGAACCAACCTTTTGGTCAGCTTATTAAAATCATAGCGTGTTTTACGCGCATCCTTCATAGGCATGGTCTCTTAAAAGTTGGTGTACCCGCTGGCGCAATGCGTTTACAACCTCGATCTCAAACCAGGGATGCCGCTTGAACCAGCCGTTGTTACGCCATGATGGGTGCGGAAGCGGGAAATATTCAGGCCGATAGCGCGCATGTTCACGCACAGTTTGGGCAAGATCAGCGCCACAGCTTTCACCCAGGTACATACGCTGTGCATAACTCCCTACCAGTAGAGTCAATTGGCGTTGCTGCAGAGCGCTCAAAACGGGATCTTTCCAGGTCTGCATACATACGGATGGTGGGGGTAAATCAGCACCGCGAGCATTGCGCCCCGGATAACACATAGCGATCGGAACCATGGAAAACCAGCGCGTATCATAAAAAATATCATCCGTTACATCAAGCCATCGTCGCAAACGTTGTCCACTCGGATCATTCCATGGAATACCGGTCTGGTGCACCCGAAGGCCGGGCGCCTGACCTACAATCAGAATGGGAGCAAATGCTCCGAGACGAAAAACAGGGCGCGGACGATGCGCAAAATACGTTTCACACAATCGACATGCGGCAAGACGCCGCTCAAGGTTGGTCATTTCCGGAATTATCGGCCAGCCAACGCTGATCGATCACCAACTGCTGCGCTTGAAAATCCGGACCTGATACCAGGATTTTACCGTACCAGTCTCCGGGCTGCTTGTCAGCCAGGCCGCTGAAGGATAACAGCGCCATGATCTCCCATGGACCCGCACCCGGTTTTTCACGATTCGCGTCAATCCAATGCCGTGGTTCAATCACCACAGGCTCCTTACTCTTGAGCAACGCCAAAGAAACCGTCCTCGCTGCCAGGGGCAGACCCTGACCAAGCACACCTGCCTCCCTTAATGTCAGAAATAAACGGCTTTGGGGCATTTCCTGCCATTGTTCCATCGCTGCAACTGCGAGTTCTATACTAACTTCTATCGCAGGAAATATTGAACCTTTTTCGCCATCCTGCGCTGCCCGTATTCTGGCTTCATCAAGCATTTCCTGTGCCAGAGCAATGAAATCAGCATCCAGGCTGTCCGCTTGTTCCAGCATATTCGACCAGCGCTGTACCGCCAGGTCATAAGCCTGGTTCTGAAACGCCACCATTCCGGCATACCACAAAACCTGCGCATGATCCGGATGTATCTCCAGTGCATCTAAAAAAAGCGCCTGAGCCGTGACTGGCATGCGACCTTGCGCGCGCATGCTCAAAACCTCGCCATAACCGAGAAGAATATCCAATTGTTTTCCGTCTGTCAGGCGGAAAGCTTCCGCCCAGGCTTTCTCGGCCAGTTCTAAATCGTTGATCTGAGTCGCGGAGCGAGCGAGCAGAATCCACCCATCCAACTCATCCCCATGCCCACGCATAAATTGCTCCAACTCTGCAACGGCATGCTGCGCTTTTTCATTTTGCCTCTGCACATTCTCCCAGGCAGACTGCTCGCCCCAGGTTCCGGAAAACAGATATCCTCCGATGATTGCAGCGGGCATCAGCACCGCGGCCAGGAATACCAACAGTCCGCGCCATAACCGCCTGGAAAGTTTGCTCAGAACGGGCCACAAAATTATTGCAGCCATCATGGCGATCAACAGCCACGCCGCAGGAAATATCAGTATCATGTCTCATTGTCCTGATGTTCCCCTGTGCGCGCAGGGCGCATCACCACGCTCCACAACAACCACAGACCGAATACGAAAAACAGTGCAGGCGCCAACCATAATAGCCATGTTCTGGGGCCAAACGGTGGATCGTACAGTACATATGCACCATAGCGATCCACCATATATTGTTTGACACCCTCATTGGTGGCGCCCTGTTCCAGCATATCGGCTATCTGGCGTTTGAGTTCCTGGGCCAAATCCACTTCGGATTCCGCCAGGCTCTGATTCTGGCACACCAGACATCGAAGTTCGTGGGTCAACGCATAATAGCGGTCGCGGACTAACGGATCTTCAGGTTCATATTCCCGCGCTGAAGCCGCGGTGCATACCATAATCCAGACCATCCACACAACGAGCATGCCGCGCTGGAAAACAAATAGATAATTCGGTCTATTTCTGGATTTCAACTCGAAGCCCCTGCTGTTAATGAACGAATCAACGGCAGCAATTCATTTTCCACCTGTTCATCGCTTAACGGTCCAACGTATTTTTCGCGCACAATGCCCGCCGCATCGATAACAAATGTTTCCGGAGCGCCACTAACTCCCAAGTCAATGCCAATTGTGCCATCATCGTCGCTTATTATCACGTTATAGGGGTTACCCAAGGCCTGCAACCACTGCCGCGCTTTGACCTCATCGTCGAGCCAGTTCAATCCATACAATGGAAAACGGGATGCGTATTTCATCAGAACCGCATGTTCACGACGACAATTGGGGCACCACGTCGCCCAGACATTGATAACAGCGACATGACCAATCAACTCTTGCCGGGTGAAAGTTTGATCGGGCTTGAGCAGAAGCGTTCCCGCGAATTTCGGTATCGGCTTGCCGATCAATGCCGAATCATGATGGCTCGAAGGACGAAATAAAGCGACAGCGAGAAATAGCACCAGAAAAGACATCGCGATCAAAGGCAGAACAGAACGTTGCATCTATCCTCTCGTTTCACCAGATTCCGCAAGCGCTGCGCCATGAACATTTGTCACAGCCAAAGTCACGCTCGCTTCCTCATTTGAAAAGGATTCATGTTCCAGTTGTTTGCTACGCCAGTAGCGCCGGTCGCTTGCCGCCATCCCGCCGCCCAAAAACATGATCACGGCACCGCCCCATATCCAGCGCACCAGTGGTTCCGAATAAAGTCGCACCGTCCAGCGCTGCCCATCATCAATAGGTTCTCCAAGCGCCACATAGAAATCCCGCCACCAGCCCATCATGATTCCCGCCTCGGTCATACCCATGGAACGGGCCTGATAGAAACGTTTCTCGGTACTGAGCATTCGTTCGCCGTGTTCGTCTTGCATGGAAAACCAGGCGCGCACCCCATCGTAATTCTGCCCTTTGATCGATTCGAGATCAACCAGCGTAAATTCATGACCTCCCAGTGTCTGGCTATCGCCTACGGAAAAACTGACTTCACGCTCCACCTTGAAACCTGAAGCGATTACCGCGCCTATAATTAAAACAGAAAATCCAATGTGCGCCATCGTCATGCCGATGATCGCACGGGACGGCGCCTTTCTGTGGCGCCAGAGATCATAAAGCGCGGATGCTAAAACTGGAACCGCCAAAGCGATAGCTATACCTGCCAGCCACATTTTCCAATTCCACAGCCATATCAGCCCGCCCGCCACAATGAAGCCAATTGCGCCCAACAATGCCATGTGTCGCGTCATAAGTGAACGCCAGGACTGTCGCTTCCACGATACGAATGGAATGATCATCAACATCAACAGCAACGCCAGCGCCCATGGCGCCGTCACTTTCTCGAAGTAAGGCCCTCCAACCGAAACCTGACCCAGTCCAAGCAATTCAAGAGACAGTGGATAAAGCGTTCCCCACAGAATGGTCATAGCCATCACTACAAGCAACAGATTATTGACCAACAACAGACCTTCACGGGAAAACCATGACATGGTAAACCCGGTCATCAGCCTGGAGCCACGCCACGCGAATAAACCCAGCGACCCGCCAATCAGAACAAAGAAAAAGGCCAGTATAAATATACCGCGGTCGGGATCATTGGCGAAAGCATGAACGGAAATAATGATGCCCGATCGGACCAGAAACGTCCCCAGGAGACTCAACGCAAAAGCAGCTATTGCCAGCAAGACCACCCATCCATGCCCCATATTGCGCTTCTCACTGACTGCCATAGCATGGATCAAGCCGGTACCTACCAGCCACGGCATCAAGGATGCGTTTTCCACCGGATCCCAGAACCACCATCCGCCCCAGCCAAGTTCATGGTAAGCCCACCAACTACCCAAAGCAATGCCAAGAGTCAGGCTCATCCACGGGAAAAGCACCCATGGTCTCATAGAACGCACCCATGCCGGCTTGATTTCTCCCTGCCACAATACCGCTACCGCAAAAGCAAACGGCAGCGCGAAACCCACATAGCCCATATACAACAACGGGGGATGGATAGCCAGTCCAGGATCCTGCAATAATGGATTCAAATCCCTGCCTTGCAACGGCGGAGGAAACTGTCTAGCGAATGGATTGGATGTGAACAGCATAAACAACAAAAATGCCAGACTGACCCAACCTAAAACGGCGAGACAACGGTTGAGCAAAACCTGCGGTAAACGTCCTCTTAATCCAAAACTGAACAGAACCGACCATAGCGACAGAACCAACACCCACAACAGCAGAGAGCCTTCATGCGCGCCCCACAGGGCAGAGATGCGATAAATGAGCGGCAGCATGGTGTTGCTGTTGTCGGCTACATACAATACCGTAAAATCGCTGGTGATAAAGGCATACCATAAGGCAAGCACCGACAAAAGCACCAGACATGACTGAACCGCGACCAGTCGCATAGTCGTGGAGCGAACGCGCCCTTGTTCAAGCACCGCTGTGGGTATAAAGACAAGCGCTGCCTGTATAGCGGAAAGTCCCGCCGCCATCCACAGAAAGAGATGCCCCCATTCAATGATCATATTTTGACACAATCAACCATGTTTCCAACTTTTATATTGAGGAACCTCGGATCAAGTCTGGACGAAGCTCAGGTGCAATCCCCCATGTTCAGATTCGAGGCGTAAATTGTACGGGTTAGCAGGGCTATTACGAAGATTTATAACAAAGAAGCTGGATATAATGGACGCAACTTGTTCAGAGGTTCCTTAAGATGGGAGCAACTTCATTTTTTAATTTGGAATCTTCCATTCCCGGTGGCATATAACGTTCATCATGTTTGGCCAAAATCTGCTCCGCCACCATAATTCCGTTTTCATTGATCCGACCTTGCGCTATGGCTCCCTGACCTTCACGGAACAGATCGGGTACAATGCCGCGATAGTAAACCGGCAAGGTTTGATTCTCGTCATAAAAAACGAAGCGGATTTCCATGCCGTCTTCACTGCGCGTAAGACTTCCTGACTTCACCATGCCCCCCACTCTGATGGATCGCTGGGCAGGTATCTCCCCAGCGAGAACCTGTGTTGGGGTATAGAAATAAAGAAGATTGTTCTGAAATGCCCGCAAAGCAAAAAAAGCCGCCATTGATAGAATCATCGCGCACAAGATAACATACATGCCGCGTTTAGTTCTTGCTTTCATCCAATCCTTCCATATCACGGTTCTTGTATCGAAAATGCTCCCGTGCGTGTTGTTTCCTCAATTGATAATACAACCAGAACGGCCGTAATATCGCCCAAGCCAGCAACGCAAGCCCCACGGCATAAGCCGTCAAGACATAACCCCACATCAATGCATATCCAGTCGGGATTGCAGCCAGCGCCGTCCATGTTCCCTGCGCATAATTTCGCAACAGGTGCTTTCCAGACAAGCGGCAAGGGACAGAATCATGTATGCCAGCGTCATCAGTAGCAGTGGTATCAACATACTGATCGCAATGCTCGGACCATCCATTCGGAACACGCTCGCGCCCTGATGCAGGGTATTCCAGAAATGAACCGAGAAGTGAATGATGGGGATATTAATCAACCCAACCAGAGCCACCACTGCCGCCAGGCGATCCGCCTTGTTCTGATCATCCACGGCTGAGCGCACGCCAATATATCCCAAATAGAGAAAAAAAAGAATCAACTCCGTGGTCAAACGAGCATCCCAGACCCACCAGGCGCCCCACGTTGGTTTGCCCCAAATGCTTCCGGTCACCAGCGCCGCCAGGGTAAAAGCCGCGCCGATCGGAGCGCACGCTGCTGACAGGTAAAAACCTATTTTCAGCCGAAAGATCAATCCGCAGGCCGCACACCCCGCCATCACCACATAGAGGAACAAAGACATCCAAGCGCTGGGAACATGGAGATACATGATGCGCACGCTTTCGCCCTGAAGATAATCAGGTGGTGATTTGAACAATGCCCACCATAACGCGGCAATAAAAATAACCATGCCCGTGAGCAGACACCAAGGCGCCCACTTCAAGGCTTTGTCAAAAAAAAAGGGGGGAGATAACCATTTTCTTGCCTGTATCGTCCCTGCATCAATCATCATTATATTCAATCATTACTGAATGTATTTGGAAACATGAATCTGCTATCGGCTCATCAGATATCTTTAAGTGCACGATTATAACATCATTTTCAATCACCCTTGATGCCAACAGACGGGGTTCTACCTTTTCCACCTGGTGAATGATCCTGACAAAATCAGTACATAATTCTCATTCATCTCGAAATTTCCCGACGGGAGTTTCACGACCATATCATCCCTGCGAACGCCACGAATCATGACCCAGGCAACATCTAAACCAAGTTCTTCTATGTCCAATCAGCGGATATCCAGGCGTCGTGGGGAATCCCATCTCACTATGCATTGATGATCCCCTGTCATGCAGGTTCAAACCTGGATTACCAGTAAGCTCAGAACTTAAATCAATTGCTGATTTTAATTGAAATATCAATTAAAATCAGCAATTGATTTATAATCATAAAAATTATCGTTAATTTCAAGGTATGATAACAACGACTGCACATAACACCTGAACTAAGGAACCTCTGATCAAGTCATGAATTCGGTTCTTGCGGTGAGCGAAGTCGAACCCGCTTGCGTCCCTGCTGGCCCAGCTTCATTGTTGACAATCTTCGCACTAGCAGGGCTATTGCGTGCAACTGTCACCTCGAAACTGAACATGGGGAATCGCACCTGTCTTCGTCCAGACTTGTTCAGAGATTCCCTAACAGTGTCACCTCAATATTTATGAGGCCAATTATATACTGTCGTAGGCTTATAGACTAGACAGATTTTAGACGCGCGAGAAAACGTTTAAGCATGGAAAACAAAAATTTTTATGACATATTGGAACTTGGTCACAGCGCATCCCAGGATGAGATCAAAAGTGCTTATCGGCGCCTGGCACGCCGTTATCACCCGGATGTCAGCAAGGAACCCAATGCAGAGGAACGGTTCAAGGAAGTCAATGAGGCTTATGAAACCCTGCGTGATCCTGAACGCAGGAGCTATTACGACCAGTTCGGAACGGCGGGTGCGACGCAGACAAATGACCCTCAATCCGGTTTCGGCTTTGGCAGATCCGGCTTTGAAACGAGAAGTGCGCCAGGTTTTGACTTTTGGGATGACATTCTTGGCGGAATGGGTAAAAATGCCGGTGGAGGCGCCGAATATAGACCTGGACATACCAAAAAAAGCCAACCGCGTAATGAAACCGCCGATATCGATATCACTGTTGAAGACAGCATTCATGGTAGAACAAAAAGAATCATGATTCCAGATGTTTCGGGTCAAACACCCCGCAGCATCAATGTCAAGATACCCAAAGGTATCACCGATGGAAGCCGGATCCGCCTGGCGAAACAAGCCTCCAACGGCTTGGGCGACTTGTTGCTGCGGATTCATTTTATGGCTCATCACCTCTTCAAACCCATGGAACGGGATCTTTATATTACGGTTCCCATCGCTCCATGGGAGGCCGCATTGGGCGCCAGCATTCAGATTCCGACTGCCGATGGAACGAAGGTGGAAATGAAAATACCCTCCGGAACACCATCAGAAAAACAATTCCGATTGCGAGGACGTGGGCTTCCAGCTTCCCCGCCCGGAGACCAGATTGTAGTCGTGCGAATTGCAGCGCCACCGCCCCGCAATGATGAAGAGCGGGAACTGTATCAGCGCATGGCTGAGACCATGAATTTCGATCTGCGGCAGTATTAAAGCCCGTTGAATAGCAGGCAGGTTGGTTGCCTGGATATTGAGTTTTCTTCAATATCCTCTTTAAAGGAACCGCTGATTAAGTCTGGAGGAAGGTGTTTGTGGTCCCTTATGTTCAGATTCTCGGGCTAAATCGCACGGGTTAGCAGAGCTATTGCGAAGATTGTCAACAATGAAGCTGGATCAGCAGGGACGCAAGCGGATTCGACTTCGCTCACCGCAGGCACCTGGTTCATGACTTGATCAGAGGTTCCTTAATGGTGTGGCAGCCTGGGCAACCCGGGTTCATCAAAGGACTGGTTTTGGAAAATACGCTCAATCCAGATATCATAATGCTGCTCATCATGGGCAGTTTGATTATTTTGAACTCATTGATCCGCTCTTTGTTTGACCGTCTCGGTCTGCCCGCACTGGTGGGCTTTATTGTTCTGGGTTTAAGCCTGGGATGGATGGATCATCATTGGAGCCTGCTCCAGGATAACGGGAGATTTGCATTCCAGCTTTTGGCGAATTTCGGCCTTGTCGGCCTCCTGTTCAACGTCGGACTGAAAAGCGAACTTCAGGGGTTGATCGCCAAACTACCCATGGCGAGCCGTATCGTCCTTGGCGGGATATTCCTTCCTGGTATCCTCGGGTTCATCACCGCCTTTTATCTGATCCATCTCGATGTTGTTCCATCTCTGGTCATCAGTGTTGCATTGACTGCCACCAGCGTAGGTGTGTCCGTCAACCTATGGCAGGAAGCCAATCTGATGCATACGGATCTCGGTCAACTGCTGCTCGATATTGCTGAACTTGACGATATCATCGGCATTCTGCTGATGACGGTTCTAGTCGCACTCATTCCGCTTCTTTTATCGCACCATAGTACATCCATAGCGCCGGTGATCTTCAAGACAGGATTGACCGTATTCATCAAGCTTCTCATCTTCGCCGGGTGTGTTTATCTGTTCGCCCATTTCCTGGAACACCCATTAGTAAAACAACTTAAACGTCTCGAAACCCCTCCTGGAAGCATGTTGACGGTAAGTGGGATCAGTATGATCACTGCCGCTATTGCCGCAGGATTCGGGTTTTCCCTGGCGATTGGCGCTCTGTTTGCAGGTCTTGCCTTCAGCGCCCGTCCGGATAGCGTTCGCGACAAACCCGAATTCGAGCAACTCTACGAATTATTCGTCCCATTTTTTTTTATTGGTCTGGGTTTGTCCATCGATATCGATTCGCTGGTTTCAGGCCTATCGCTGGGCTTGATTCTCTTGTTACCCGCTGTAGCAGGAAAATTATTTGGCGCTGGTTTGCTGACATGGTGGTATATCGGCAGAAACGAAGGCGTGCTAATCGGAGCAAGCATGGTGCCAAGAGCAGAAATCGCCATGGTCGTGGTACACCAGGCGAGTCTGCTAGGGACTGAAGCGGTGCCAGAACGAGTGCAGACAGCCATGGTCATCCTTGTCGCCGCCACATGCCTGGTATCGCCATTTATCGTGCGTCCACTCTTGGCCCGCCAACGAGCTTCCACCAATATAGCCAGAGCCTCAAAACCATAAGAAAAAGTGCGCGCAAAGACCAACGCGCGCACTTCAGCGGTCGGATACTACTTGGCGCCAGCCTCTTTTAAGAGCTTGGCCATAGCAGTATGGCCTTCGTATACCGCAAGAATTAAAGCAGTCTCGCCACGGCCTGTGGCAGACATTTCTCAGTGCACAAACTATGTGCCACTGGATAACGGATTTCAAATTCGCGAAGCATTGGAGATGAGCTGTGAGCTGGTGAATTTAAAAAGCAATGTCTTTGAAAAATCATTACTGGTGTTGCTCTTGCTTTCTTATATTCAAGCCTTTAGCGATGACAATAAACGCACCGCGAGAATTATGAGTAATACGGTACTTATCGATCACCAGCATTGCCCGATTTCGTTTCGCACCGTCAGCTCCATCGACTACAAAAAGGCTATGTTGCTTTTCTATGAGCAAAATAATGTTTCAGCGTTTAAGCATATCTTTATTAATCAGTTTGAATTTGCTGTGAATACCTGTTTCCAAGGAAGCCCTGAACAAGCCTTTCTCTGAGCCAGCCCCCTTTCTCCGCTCATTGTATCTATATGCCCAGGCTCTATTGATCCTGACAGCATTCTTTCCTTTGCCTGATATCGCCTGTCAACAGACCCCATTCGCACTCTACGCCAATTACCGATAAAATAGCTTCACTTTCGAGAATTTTATTGTGAGGTTATTGCAATGCCCACGGGCTGCATGATGAGCGAATCGGTACATGTGGATTGATATTGGCGCCAATTTATGCGATCCATCTTTTAATTCGGATCGAACAGATGTAATAAAAAGAGCGCTCGAAGCCGGGGTGAGTCAAATGATGGTGACCGGTTCCGATCTGGTGATCAGCGAAGCCGCTCTCGACCTCTCTACTCAGTGGCCAGGAATTCTGTACGCAAGCGCCGGCGTTCATCCGCATCATGCCGAAAGCTGGGATTCAAAATCCTCTGTAACGCTTGAAAAGCTGGCGCAGCATTCTGCTATCCGCGCCATCGGTGAGGCCGGGCTGGATTTCTACCGCAATTACGCGAGCAAACGCGCCCAACTGTATTGCCTGGAAGCTCAGCTTGATCTGGCTGCCGCTACAGGCAAACCGGTTTTCCTCCACGAAAGGGATGCCTTTGAGCCTTTCTTCCAGCTTGTCCGGCGCTATCGCAGCTCCGTATCGGCTATCGTAGTTCATTGCTTTACCGGAGAAGAACGCTCCCTGCGCGCTTATCTCGATATGGATGCCCATATCGGACTGACCGGCTGGTTTTGTGATGAACGTCGAGGAACCCATTTGCATGATCTGGTAAAGATGATACCCTTGGAACGTTTGATGCTCGAAACCGATGCGCCCTATCTTTTACCTCGCAATCTGCGCCCCAAACCGCGCCACCGACGCAATGAACCGGCTTTTTTGCCCTGGATTGCTCAGGCAATCGCGCATCATCTTGATATAAGTGAAACCAGTCTGGCTGATTATACATCCGCAACGGCGCGTCAATTTTTTCACTTACCCGATAGCAATCACCAAACCTTCGTTACATCAAACGAAACCCAAGGAATCTCTGATTAAGTCATGAACCCGGTGCCTGCGGTGAGCGAAGTCGAACCCGCTTGCGTCCCTACTGGCCCGGATTTATTGTTGACAATCTTCGCAATAGCCCAGCTGACCCGCGCAATTTATCCCGAGAATCTGAACATAAGGGACCACAAACACCTTCCTCCAGACTTGATCAGAGGTTCCCTAACGCTTTGCTCACCGATTGACGAAAGTGGCAGTGCTTGTGCGGCTTTTTCGCAAAAGAAGTGGCGCTTTTGGCAATCCGGCGCAGCTTTTTGTTAGCGTGCCAGCTTGCGCTATTTGTATATGATGATAATATACTCAAATGATTGACTGGACACAAATAATTGGTTTTGAGTGGGATGCTGGAAACGAGCGAAAAAGCGTAGACAAACATGGGGTTGGCCAGCTTGAAGCCGAGCAAGTATTTTTTAACGCGCCGCTGCTGATACCAGGCGATGATAAGCATAGCCAGATGGAGCCACGTTATCACGCTTTGGGTAAAACTGATGCTGCCCGTCTGTTGCATATAACGCTTACACTACGCTTAGAATATACGTTAATTCGTGTAATTTCAGTCCGTGATATGCACCGTAAAGAGAGGTTGATTTATGAACAGAACCAAAAAGACACCTGAATTTAATAGTGAAGCCGAGGAACGTACTTTTTGGGAGAAACATGTTTCCACTGATTATGTGGACTGGCAGCACGCAGAATCAGTTTCACTACCAAGATTAAAACCCTCAACCAAAACAATTTCGCTGAGATTGCCGGAAAGTTTATTGGATAGCATAAAGATCGAAGCGAATAAGCGGGATATACCCTATCAATCTCTCATTAAAGTTTGGCTTTCTGACGATGTTAAGCAAAGCCGACAGACTTGATATGGTGCTGACACCTCACCCTCTAACTAAGGACATCGCCATGAACAGCCTGGATCAACTCAAAAAACTCTGTCGGCTGGTTGCCGACACTGCGGATATAAGCGCCATCGAACATTTTCAGCCAGAAGAAGTAACCACCAACCCCACCCTGGTTCGGGCAGCCGTAGAGGCCAATCAATTGCCACGGGGATCGTTGAACATGGATTCAACTTCAAGTCTGTTGAATGAAGCCAATGTTCTTCTAGGCGTGCGCCTGCTGCACAGCGTTCCAGGTCGCGTTTCCACCGAAGTGGATGCCAGGCTTTCTTTCAACACTCCAGGTACGATAGAAGCCGCCCGTCATATTGTACGTTGTTATGAACGACATGGTCAGTCTCGGGAAAAGATTCTCGTCAAAATAGCCGCCACATGGGAAGGCATCGAGGCCGCTCGCATCCTGGAACAGGAAGGGATTCACTGCAATATGACCCTGATTTTCTCCCTGGTTCAAGCCCTTGCCTGCGCCCAGGTCGGCGCCACCCTGATTTCGCCTTTCGTGGGCCGGATATATGACTGGCACCTGAAAAAAGAAAGTTTGGCGCACTTTCAAGCCGAGCATGATCCGGGAATACGCGCAGTCAAGGAAATTCAAAAGCACTTCCGCCTGCATGGCTATGCGACGCAAATCATGGCCGCGAGCTTCAGAACAACCGAACAGGTCAAAGCCCTGTCGGACTGTGAACTGTTGACGATTTCTCCCGGTCTGTTATCAGACCTTGAGTCGGAATATGAGACCGTCCAGCCGCTGATTCTTCAGCTTCTTCCGGATCACCGGGAAATTCCAGATCCCATGACCGAGAAGCATTTTCGCTGGTGGATGAATGAAGATGAAGCCGCAACCGTACTGCTCGCCGATGGTATTCGCCGATTTGCCCGGGATATTGAAGCGCTGGAACAATGGTTCAGCGAAGCATGAAGATGGTTTGCCGATGCTGAAAAAGATTCATGCTGCCGGATACGAACCCCTACCATGAAAACCAATAGTTGTCTAGGTTCCGAAATATTCTCACCGGGTTTATAATGAGCTATTCGAAGAATTAGCCGATCAATAATCGCTCCGATGCTATGTATTGGCTTGGTCGACGAGAAAACCCCTATGAAAAGTCGCTTTGATTGCGATGGTTATCAGGTTGCTGATGGCTGCATACAATGCTGTATTTCTCAATGGACAGGTTGTTAAACAATTATTCGGACGACGTAGTTTGAAGACGATTATCCGCCAATCAAACAACAATGAACGTACTTATGAGCAAACAAACATTATATGATAAATTGTGGGCAAGTCATGTCATTAATGAAGACAAAACAGGCGCCGCTCTTATCTATATCGATCGACAATTAATCCACGAAGTCACCTCACCTCAGGCTTTCGAAGGATTGCGGATAAGTGGGCGGAAAATATGGCGCCCTGAATCCCACATTGCAGTGCCCGATCACAATGTTCCAACGCTTGGACGCCAATTCGGGATCAAGGATCCGGTTTCACGCATCCAACTCGAAGCGCTTGATCGCAATTGCAGCGATTTTGGTATCTTCAAATTCGATATGATGGATGTAAGACAAGGTATTGTCCATGTCATCGGTCCGGAACTCGGCCTTACCCTTCCGGGCATGACCATCGTATGTGGTGATTCTCATACTGCAACCCATGGCGCATTCGGCGCACTTGCATTTGGCATCGGCACTTCCGAGGTTGAGCATGTGCTCGCCACCCAGACCCTGGTTCAGCGCAAAGTTCGAAACATGAATATCAAGGTGGAAGGCGAGCTCCAGCCAGGCGTCTCGGCGAAAGATTTGATTCTGCATATTATCGGACAGATCGGAACTGCGGGCGGTACTGGTTACAGCATAGAATTTTCAGGTTCCGCAATCTCGAATCTGAGTATGGAAGCCCGAATGACACTGTGTAATATGGCCATTGAAGCCGGCGCACGTTCGGGGTTGATCGCAGTAGATCAAACCACCATCGATTATGTTCATAATCGACCGTTTGCGCCAAAAGGCGAACTATGGGATCAGGCGCAAACCGCCTGGCGGGAACTGCACAGCGATTCCGATGCGTTTTTCGATTCAACTATGACATTCCAGGCACATGAAATCATACCGCAAGTAACCTGGGGCACCTCTCCTGAAATGGTGGCGCCCATCTGTGGACATGTGCCGTACCCCGATTCAGACGCTGAACCCATCAAGGCTGAACTCTTGAATCGGGCGCTTGAATATATGGATCTGTCCCCAGGCATGCCGATAAGTGAGATACAGCTTGATAAAGTATTCATTGGTTCCTGTACCAATGGCAGGATAGAAGATCTACGTTCTGCAGCCGAACAGATTCGCGGCAGGCGTGTGGCCTCCAATATTAGCCAGGCAATGGTGGTTCCGGGTTCAGGGTTGGTCAAACAGCAGGCGGAAACTGAGCAACTCGACAAGATTTTCACTGCAGCAGGCTTTGAATGGCGCGACCCCGGCTGTTCGATGTGTCTGGCGATGAACGCTGATCGCCTCGAACCTGGTGAACGCTGCGCGGCCACATCCAACCGCAATTTTGAAGGACGACAAGGTTATGGCGGACGGACGCATCTGGTCAGCCCGGCAATGGCAGCAGCCGCTGCGATCGCCGGGCATTTCGTTGACATTCGCCAGCAACATTGATTGAACTAACCGTTTTTTCTTCCATGATTTGGATTTGCCTGCTTTCCGATACAGGGTTTACTTTTTAACTTTTTACGCTTTTACGAGGTACCATCCATCTCATGCAATCCATCCAAAGCATCGAAAGAATTGTAGCACCACTGGATCGCGCTAATGTCGATACGGATGCCATTATTCCCAAGCAATATCTGAAATCCATCCAGAGAACCGGTTTTGGGCCCCATCTTTTCGATCACTGGCGTTATCTCGACCAAGCAGAAGTCCACACTCCTGCCGATCAAAGGAGCATTAATCCGGATTTTATCCTGAATATTCCACCTTATGACCGGGCCGGAATTTTACTCAGCCGGGATAATTTTGGTTGTGGTTCATCACGGGAGCACGCGGTCTGGGCACTGCTTGATGCCGGCTTTCAAGCTGTCATAGCATGTAGTTTTGCCGATATTTTCCGCAACAACTGCATCAAAAACGGACTGCTTACGGTGGCTCTTGACCCCGCGAGCATTGATCTGCTTTTTTTAGCGCTAAAAGATTATCCCGGATTAAGTGTTCGCATTGATCTGGAGGCGCAAACGATCACTCTGCCCGATAAACGCGTTTTGCCATTTGACATGGAAGCCGCAGCCAAACAGCGCCTGCTCTCAGGTGAAGATGAAATTGCCTTGACGCTGAAACGCGCCCATAATATTCGCGCTTATGAACAACGCAGACGCAATGAAGCGCCGTGGCTTTTCATTCCCGCCACAGGTGGCTGATATTGAGTTATTATCAAAAGTGGTGTTTTTGTACAAAAATGTAGCGAAGCGGAATGCACAACCAGACAACAATTCCAGGAAATTACCAGGAGGAATCTTTAACTCATCCAGTGATTTAACAGAATCAAGCTGATTGTTTTTGAGGCTTAACGCTTTACCCAGCGGCGCGCGATTAGCGCGTCCGCTGCAGCTAATTGTTAAGCCATTTTTTGCAAATGATGAAAACCACGAATAGACGCCAACTCTTCCTGCTCGGATAGTTGCGCTTTATAAAGATCCCACCTCATTTGGAGGTTAAGCCAAAAATCTGCCGACACCCCAAAGAATCGCGCCAGACGCAAAGCCGTGCTGGGCGTTACACCACGCTTCCCGTTTACCAGCTCATTTACCCTTTGGTACGAAACGTGTATTGCTTCAGCTAACTCTCGCTGAGTGATTTGCATGGGATTTAGAAATTCTTCCACAAGCATTTCGCCAGGATGGGTTGGCTCCCTATGTGACGGTATGCGAACCATAATGCACTCCTAGTGATAATCAGTTATTTCTACTTCATCGGGGCCTGATTTTACCCAATGAAAGCAGATTCGGTATTTATCATTAATTCGAATGCTGTGCTGCCCCTTTCTATCGCCAGACAACAATTTCAGGAAATTACCAGGAGGAATCTTTAACTCATCCAGTGATTTAACAGAATCAAGCTGATCAAGCTTTCTTACTGCAATACGCCAAATGGCCTGGGGGCAAGATTTTCTGGCATCCCTGGATGATTTGCCGTTAAAGATATCTTCAGTAGAATTGTTTTTGAACGATACAATCACGGAATAAATGTAGCACGGATTCCATGCTATTTCAATCAGATTGTTTTTGAGGCTTAACGCTTTGCTCAGCGGCAGGCAAAGGTTTTCCAAGTTCAGTCAGTTTCTTCGCTGTTGGGGGCTTTTTCTCTTTCATCTCTCTCTCACGTTTTCTGCCATCACTTGCCATCAAGATATTCTTTGCGCCAGCGCGATAACATAAACGGGTGAATATCAAGCCCAACTGCGACTTGCTTGACCTGTATTCCTTCCTGATAACTCAGTTCTACCGCTTTTATTTTAACATCCTCCTATCCCTAAAGGAATAGGATTCCTACAGCGCTCAAGCAACCAGGCTTGAGTCGCTTCGGTGGGTTCCTGTTGCTGACGACATTACAGCACCGTTCACTTGGCAGGCGAGCCGGGCATGTCCTGCCCTTAGAATATTGATGGCCGCGTTGAGGTCTGCATTTTCTGCATACCCACATTCGACGCACTCAAACCTGGATTGTGTCTTGCGATTCCCGGCAGCCACATGGTCACACGCCGGACAAGTCCGACTGGTATTTCCTGGGTTGATGGCAAGCACTCCACCACCCAGCCACGCT
>Ga0209633_10001077_pt1 | contig 29470 bp, 35 predicted proteins | sample Cruoilmetagenom1_FD_187290 | JGI IMG/M metagenome (GOLD analysis project Ga0209633, IMG submission 187290) | Oil polluted marine microbial communities from Coal Oil Point, Santa Barbara, California, USA - Sample 1 (SPAdes) (version 2) | ecosystem: Environmental > Aquatic > Marine > Oil seeps ... | reverse complement strand
CCTCTTACGAATTTCAGTAAACTCACGCTCGTCGATCTCGCCAGTAGCAATCCGATTCGCGGCATCCTTCCGCGCCTTTGCAGCGTTTTCTTTTTCATGATCAAGCTGACTTAACTCAGTTCGCAACTCAGCCAAACGCTGGCTGCTGGCCGTCAACTTTGATTCGAGCTGCTGAGCTTCCAGCTTCCAGTGGTGGAAATTTTCAACCGCCTCTTTAACTTCTTTTGATGGCTTCATTATGTCTCAATAGGTTTGATAGAGGTGGCCGGCGGATGCGCAGAATAGGAGTAGAGCCACCATCCGCCAGCCGACGAGTGCTCGTCAAGCATTACGCTCAAAGTAATTATAACATGCTGATTTTACAAGAAAAAAACGGTTTATTTTCTTGCTAAAACGTCAGATAGACCAACCCGCGATGATGGGATACGCACGCCGGTGGTGTACGCAATTTTGATATGATTGTGGACCCGGCCATGCGGCAGCTCGCCAAGATCGAATTTTGTAATGGCCGTCATCAATGCGCCCGCCTGCCTCCATGCCGATTGGCCTGGTTCAAGCAGTGTCGCCGCTTCAGTAAGATTCGCGTTTCTAATTTCACGCTGGTGCATGGCGTTCGCCGGCACGGTTCCCGACACCGGCAGGGACAGCATCAGGCAATGGTCTAGCGCTTCTGCTCCCGATAGGTACTGATCGATTGCATTGCCGAGCCATGCTGATAAATGGCTCGGCAGCGTATTAACCACCTGGCGCAGTTCAAGCAATCGTTTCAGCGCTTCGGATACCGGATTCGGCTCAGCCGGCTGTGTTTCGGTGCTTTTGGTGTTGCCCCCGAAATTTTGACCGCCTGTAATTGATTCTGCGGCGTTTTCTCGATGCTGGCAATGGTTTGGTATGCCCTCAAAATCGTCGCCTGTCGGGGAAATAAACACCGCCCCGCCGTCAAGCTCAACGGCGATAAAGCCATTCTGCGGCCCGTTCTCGCCGAGCCGCCCGCACTGATCACACCCAGAAATACCGCAGAGCTCGATCGCTACTTGAGCGGCCCAATGCGCCGATATTGTGTCGCCGACATTGACATCCAGCAACTCGCGGTTAGTGCCGTGCAGACTATTCTCGATCGTGATCATTTTACCCTTCCATCATGCAATCTTGCCGCTTGCCGTTTTATTCTTCGGCGGCGTCGGCAATGCTAAAAACGGCCTCGTCCCAAGACATTTTGGGGTTCTCATCCAGTACGTCATGGATTCGTTTTGTAAGATTCTCGTCAATCGGTTCGGCGGCCACACACCCCTTAGCATGCTCAATGATCTCCTCGGATTGACTTTTTACAATTTGCTCCACCTTCGCAGCGCGGTAAGCCTCGATCAGCAAGTCTTTATTGGGGACCACTTTCTCGATACCATGCTCATCCAGCTTTGACTCGATCCACTCGATGAACTTGTCGCTGGCGAACTCATTCAGCTCGACACGATAATCCAGCAGCTTCTCCACGTCGTCTTCGGTGGCGAAGTTTAACCTCATGTTTTCCGCCGCTTTGTGGCGCGCTTCGTAGCCCCCGATGGGCGCGTGCTCGTAATTCAAACCCCACTCTTCAATATCGGCAAGGCGAATCCCCAGATCATAGGCTTTGAATGTGTTCTCAAATTCGAATCGGTCAGTGTCGCGCATCAGCGTCCCGACAATCGAAAATCCGGACTTGTCGAAATCGTGCAAGATCAGCAGCGGGATATCGTGCTCATGGCATAGCGAGTCCACAAGTCCGCGCGCCGCCGTCACCGACATCCCTTTTGTGCTCATAATGGCAATATCGTAACGCTCGGCCAGCTTTACCTTCTTGAACAGCGGCATGAAGCCCTCTTTCTCGATAAACAGAATTGCGCTGTAGCGCCCCGGTGGTCCGCTTGTCTTAACGCTCGCCGATGATGTGGCAGCCGGCGTAATACATGGCTGGCAGACGCTACGCAGGTATTCGCGAACATCCAATGTCCCCAGTGGCACAATTGCCGATGTATGCGGTTCGTGGAGGTGACCGCGCGCATCGAAAACGATGTCCCAGTCTTTCGTCTTCTCGGGGTGGTCGCGCATATAATTAGGAAGCAAATTTTGTGTGAAATATTCAGATCTTAACTCCCTGCTTGTGTATTTGGCGACCAGCGGCCTTGCGGCATACATGACTTGTCGCGCCATTGCCGGCAATGTCCCGCCTGCACTCGCTTTCATGTAGGCCGCTTCGATAATGACGGGGATGATTTCCGTCAGATAGTTGTCGCGCTGCCGAAACGCATTTGAACGCGAAGACGCCCGCGCGCTGCTCCGGTCCTCGCTGTTACGTTGCTTTTTCCATTTCGACGTTGAGCGGTTCACGCATTTTGTGATCAGGTCGGCAGCGCTCATGACAGCACCACCGCAGACTTGCCTCTGTCGGTATATTCGACGCGTGGGCATGTCATGTGCAGAACCATAACAATCGGCTCATCAGCGCCCGACCTCGCCTCGGCAAGAGCGCTATTCAAGCTGTTGCCGTAGCCTCCCAGTGATCGAAAGGGATTCACGATGCCCGGCGACCAGTTGACTCCCGTGATCAAGCGGCGGGGAACATCGGCGTCGCCGGACATGCCTTGCTTGTCCACGCCGAACCCCACCTCAATAAGCGTTGGAATGCCGTCAACCATTTCGACGCCCTTGTCGTAACCGAACGTTTCCATCTCGACGCCGCCGGCCTCGAACCGCTGTTCGAAATGCGCTTTTCCGATCACGCCCAGCGCTGGCGCCTTGACCAGCTTTGTCGCAACTTTCATGGCTTGCAGCAGCGACGAGACAATGTTGTTATCAATGGTATTGTCAGTGACTAGATCAGTCAACGTTGCCCGCGCCAGTCCGGTTGCATCCAGCACTTCCTTCTGCTTTCGTGATCCGGACAGGCCTTTGAACTCCGATACGAACGCGCGGACTGTTCGCGGATCGTCATCGTGTGTGACGTACCCGGCGATCAGCCGCTCAAGACGCTCGGCCGTGTACCAATGCGGCGATGTTGGGTCTGTCGGGAGCCATTTCTTCCAATCGGGCGCGGTTGCCTGGACGGTAGTAACCTTCCCGAACCAGTCCGTACTCAAAGTCATGTGCGGATTGATCCACGTATAATCGTCGGCAAATTGTAAAAAACGGCGCTCGATACCGTCGTCTGAGCATGCTAAATCCAACCACTCGATGAACACCGATGTGCCGCTATCCAGGATTGAGTTGTCGCGCTCGATCTCGACAACCGGTTGCTGTCGAATTTGATCAACGCTGAATATGATGCTGTGCTGAATGCCATTGGCGCTGATGACCACGCGGCCGGATTCGCCGCTCAGCACAAAGGGCATGGCAAGGATTGTTTTCAGCGCGTTGCCTTGCGCCCCTCGCGTTGGTGATACGTATGCTTCCCGGCTTGAGACCTTGACCGAGAAATCCATCACGCCATCGATAGTGGAAGATGGGATGCCCGGACCGTTATCAGTGATCGTTATCCCATCATCACCAGCAGCGACGGTAATGACCGGCGAGATTCCGGCCTCTTCGCATGCGTCAAGAGAATTGTCGATCAGCTCTTTTAACGCAACCAGCGGCCATTCGGCCGGCTGATGCCCGGTTTGCGCTATTAGTTCCTTTCGGCTGCAGAAATCCATTAACCTGCTTGTCGTGAATGTCGCACGATCAAGAACTGCTTTACTGTTTCTAGCTACCATGATTAAAATCTCCGTTGCATCTTCGGTTTGTCAAAAATGTTTAGGTGCATCGGTCCCCGGAGGCGTTGCTGCGCTTCCGGGGACTTTTTAATACTGATTTTCCCAAGACCGCCAACTCCGCCCGTCTCTTTTGCTTGGCGGTCTTCGCGTTTTTTCCCCAAGACCGCCAAGCACCCCCCAAGACCGCCACGGTATTTGATAAGCTCGGTTTTATCGTGGCGGCCTTGGCGGCCTTGTGGCGGTCTTCGCGTTTTTTCCCCAAGACCGCCAATCTATTGTGACGAGGCGGTGTGGCGGTCTTCGCTAAAATCGAGTCCCGGAATGAACCACTGCCAGCTTTTATCAAAGGCCCGTTTCTCGGCAACGACCCCGAGTTCAGCTTTTGCCCTCTCGATCGTTCGCCACGAGTGACCCGCGTCCCTGGCGATCTTTTGCAGTCGATTTGTCTCAACCGGTCCGTTCTTCAGTTCTTCGCGCAAAAACTCGGCTGCGGCTGCGCGCTCCGGCTGTTCATCCTGATCGATCGGCGTTAACACGTCATCAGCCGTGACAGTTTCAAGCTCGCTGTTCCATTCAATCCTGGGTATGCCGTTTTCATCTGTCCCGATCTCATACGAATATCCTGTGCGGTCATCGCCCAGGTTATTCTTCAGCGGCAGGAAAAGCCGCTTTGCCGCAATCTCTTTGTCTCGAACAACGATAAACCCAGCTCTTGCGGCTGCCATGAATGCAAGGCTGCCCATCGTGCGATAAATGGCAGCACCGCCGCCTTTATTGAGATGGCTTACCAGGACGATTGCCACGCCATGCTTTTGTGCGATATCGGCCAGCGGCTTAAGCAGCGCCCGCACGTCAGTGTTTTTGTGTGAATCAGTGCCTGGCCCCATATAGGCGCTTATCGGGTCGATGGTGATCAGCTTGCAATCATCCGTCTCGGCAAGGGTCGAATCCAACAACTCGATATCAGCGTTGATATTGAAACTTCGCTGATACGTTGTTCCCTCATAATCAACGTCCGTGACCATATCCAAAAAGAAAACATCATCAGCATTGGCCCCGGCTGCATCGAGGCGCGGTCGAATCGTATCCGCCGGGTCATCTTCGGCAGACAGCATAATCACGCTGCCCTTGGGGCATGGTTCGCTATTGACCGGCCAAGTTGCTCCGTTTGTAACGTGCGACGCGAGAGCGACAGACAACATACTCTTGCCGAGCCCCGGGTCGCCTGAAATTATCGAAAGTTTCCCCAAGGCAATGCGGCCCGGCCATAGCCATTCAACAGGAACCGGCGTGACAGCTGATGCGCGGGTTAAAAGAAGTGCAGGCCCATCATCGGCACCATTGCCTTTAGTCTGTGCTTCGGCCCGATCCCTGAACTTGTCCCATGTTGCGTTAGCTTCCATTCCTTACCTCGCTGATGATTTCCGCTAAACGATTGGCCTTGCGCGATAGATACAATGCATCTTCATCGGATAGTGGCACACCATTTGAGAAATCCGACCAGGCAATGGCGACAGTGATAAGCTCGACTTCAATCGCGTCGAAAACTTCAGTCCAGCTTATTCGCGGTGCTTTCGATCGATGTGAGTGTGTGCCGGTTGGCAGCTTTGGCGGGAAAAGGTCTGTCATTTTCAGCCCGACCGATTCAACAATCTCGGCAGCATTACAGCCCGCGAAGCACTTCAAAAGTACGGTGCTATCGTCGGCTTCACGAATGCTCAGAGAAGGGCTTTTGTCATCATGCGCTGGGCATCTCGCAAGCCATTTGTCGGGGCCTGTTTCCCGGACTTTATCCAAACATTGCAGGATAGTTTCGGCGCTCATCGTCGCATCTCCCGAAAAGCTAAGCAGGTTTGACGTGGCGGTAGACTCGTAGCCATTGCCGGCATTCAGGACAGAGCGCCTGGCAAGATGGCTTTATCAGGATGCCGCAACAATTGCATCGATTTGCAATTGCTTTTTTTTCGTTAAGCCGGTAAAATTCGTGATACATAGTTGTTTCCTTGTTGTGGAATGTGGCGTCTCGCGACGCGAAATAAAAATCGAGCCAGCGCCGGACCTCTCGACCGACGCTGGCTTTTTAATGCTACATTTTCTCCTTTAACGCATCGGCTTCGGCGCTTGCCTGAATCACTGCACGGAGCAACGATGTTAATTCCTCACAAACTGATAGTGAGTTAATCAGGTCGTTCCGCTGAGACCCAGCTTCCTCATTTGTCGCCCCAGCCCAGATCATTCGCAACAACGACGCTAGGTCGATTGCTAACATCTGCGCATCGAGGTGTCCGGCGATTTTTCTTATCAGCTCCCGCTTTTCAACCGCCGGCATTTCGCTTTTTCCATAGGTATATCGTTCGCATTCTGGCAGGGAATGCCAGGCAAGAAGCGCATCAACGACTGTATTGATCATTTCGCCACCTCGATTATTTTTCTGTTCTTTAGTCTCATCCACAAGCGTCTTAAAAATGCGGGTTTGCTATCGGCACATGTTCGACGGTCAAAAGGCAGTTGTCTTTCATTCATGACAGCCTCCTTCGATCTGATCCGAAACGGACTCGATTTCGCCGGCGATATCTAGCAGACGGCCGGCTGCGGATTTATCAAAGCGCAGCAGAAGGCTCTGACTGCAGAGCGCGGATCGAATGACTTCAAGATTGAGTTGTACCTGTGAGCGGTACGGTAAAGGTGTGCGCGAAGGACGCGCGGATTTGGCTTGGTGCGCCGGATGGCGCGATAGGTATTGATTAGCCATGGTGATGGCCTCCGTTTGGTTTAATAAGATAAACCTACCACCAGACTTTCCAAGGTCGTGGCGGTGGGTCGCAACAGGTTGGAAACCGGTACAAACGGGAACCGGCCCGCCGAAGCGGCCTGAAGCAACCCACCATAAACGAAAGGCAATAAAAAAGCGCATTCCGAATGGTGCGCTTGCACCGTTTGATTTTTCCAGGTTTCCAAGCCCGGCCGCTGATTGTTCAGCGGCAGCCAAAGCATACGCCCGAAAGAATCCCACCGTCAAGCCCATGCCAAAAAAATATATGGCACGCGTCATGCTACCGGCATACACGGAACGCAACAATGAAATGCGCATTGCCGCGCCTATTTCGCGTTATGAATTAGTTCTCGGATATCTTCGACTCGCCATACGGTTGTACGCGGGCCGAGCTTCACGGGACGGGGGTATTTGCCGGCTTTGATTCCTCGCCACCAGGCAGTGGATGAAATAGGAAGAAGTGGGGGTATATCTTTCTTTGGATCACCAATAATCTGCGGAAGCCGGAGGAATCCTGTATCTGGTATAGGCATGGCCGTCGTTACTCCAGGTTGTGAGAACTCGTGTAAAGTCTCTTTTCATCATTTCAAGTAACCTCCCACATCAATATCGAGCACTGCTCGACGAGTTTGCATTACAGTATAATTTTGTTTTTTGTTGGCGCAAGAGCATCTCTCGATACCTCATGCAGCGCCATGTTTTTACGCTTCGTGACATTGCGTAACTACATCCTAGTGTATCCTAACAGCACATGCAAGCACAGTATATGGTGTTTCGGCCATTTTCACCTGTGGACAACTTGTGGATAACTTTTCGCCAGACATAAAAAAACCGCTAGTATCAGCGGTTTATCCTACGAGTATTAAGCCGGGTTTCGGCAGAGAATATAGCCTATTTTCGGCCAATATTTATAACTTCTGCGCCGGATTTTAGTTCGTCCAGATAGTCGGCCCATGCCTGCATCATTTTCTTGCGCTCATCGAGATACTCGCTGTGATGGTAAGCGGCTCGCACCGCATTACCCTCGACATGCCCTAATTGCCGCTCGATTGCGTCACGATGCCAGTGTCGCTCATTAAGGACGGTTGAAGCCATCGACCGGAATCCATGCAGAGTCATCGCATCGGGCCCGTAACCTATTCTGCGCAGGACTGCTAGAAGAGTGCTCTTTCCGATTGGCCGATCCGCTCTATGGACGTTCGGAAATAGGTATCGGCCGCGGCTTGTCAGCTTATGCAGATCACGAAGGACAGCAATCGCTTGTCTTGATAGCGGCACGAGGTGCAACCTCTTCATTTTCATTCGCTCACCCGAAACTCGCCATTCAGCCGTGTCAAAATTGATCTCGCTCCATTCGCCAGTGATCAACTCGCTTCGCCGAAGAAACAAAAGCGGCAATAGTTTTAATGCGCATGCCGTCACGAAGCGTCCACTGTATCGATCGATATCGCGCAGCAGCTTACCTATATCTTTCGGATCGTGAAAGACGGCGTAATGCTTACTCCTGGCCGGCGGCAAAGCACCGCGTAGATCGGCCGCTGGATCACGTTCACACAAGCCGCATGACACACCATACTGGAATACATTGCTGCACCAATTTTTTAGCTTATGCGTCAGCTCTAGTACGCCTCTACTCTCAACTCGGCGCAGCACCTTGAGCACCATTGGTGCGGTAAGATCATCAATTGGCGCGTCGCCGATATACGGAAATATATCCTTTTCGAGACAGCGCATAATCCATTTGGCATGATCCGGCTTCCACGTGTGTTTGTGCTTTGAATGCCATTCACGAGCAACTGACTCGAATGTGTCCCTTTTTTTTGGTGCGCGAGCAAGACTTGGATCGATGCCTTCGGCTAGCTGTCGTCTTGCTTCGTCGCGCCGTTGCCGTGCCAGCCGTAAAGACACATCGGGATAGACACCGAGTGATATTGTTCTCTGCTTGTCGTTGAACCGGTAGTTCAGCCGCCACCATTTGCCGCCACGAGGCGTAATAATGATGAACAACCCTTTCGCATCATAAATCTTGTACTGCCTGTCACGCGGCCTTGCCTGTCGGATCTTTGTATCGGACAACATTTTACAGTTACCATAAAAGTTACCACACAAGAGTTACCATAGAAAGTTACCACAGTTTAAGCGGGCATGCTACCGTATGTGGTGGCATGGTATGGGACAAACAAGCTTAGACAAGCCAGAAAAAACAATGGCTTGCGGACGGCATGAAATTATATGGGATGAGATTAGCGCTCCTCCGGCCGGAGAAACAGGCGGTACAGCACGACGCCGGCAATGAAACCACCCAAATGGCCCCACCAAGCGACATCCGTATATCCTTGACTCAAATCGGTTGCTGTTGTCGCGCTGTACAACTGGAAGATGACCCACAACCCCAGAAAAGCAATCGCCGGCACCTCAACGAAGATCGGCAGAAAAAAAATCGGAATCCAGATGACCAGGCGCGCATAGGGAAACAGAAAAAAATAAGCCCCCAGAATTCCGGCGATGGCCCCGGACGCACCAACCACCGGAATGGGCGAGTCGGGATTGAATACCATATGAACGATACCCGCAACCACGCCACACAGCAGATAAAAAATGATAAACCGCCCGGCTCCCATGCGATCCTCGATATTGTCGCCGAAAATCCACAGCATCCACATGTTCAGAATAATATGGAGCCACCCGGCGTGCAAAAACATATTGGTCACGAAAGGCCAGTAGTCATTCACTGGAAGCCCAACCTGCAGAGCCCAGTCGGGATGGGTGAAGCGTGCCGGAATCAGGCCATACAGATAGAAAATATTCTGAACGACCTGTGGCGCCGCCGCCAGCGACAGCAGAAATATGCTGGTATTGACGAACATCAGCGTCCAGGTCAGCACCGGCGTGTGCAGACATGGCACCGTATCACGAACCGGTATCATAGCGAATCGAGGCGAAAGCTGGACATTGCGCCGACTATTTCGTTTTCCTTTTGGAGCGGGTGCGAAAATCGACAATACCATCGAGTACACCCAAAATGGCCAGGCCCACGAGCACGTACTGTGGAAAAAAGAAAAGAGCCGCATAGATCGGAGCCAGCCCCCCCCATCCGAATCGCCGCATCGCTGTCAGCGCATGCATAATGGCCAGGCCCTGAAAAAAATAGACCATGACACAGACCATGAACAGATCGGACAGCAGACCCTTGCTCACCAGACCCGCCAGGAGCAAAACGGCCACGACAGCGGGCAGCAGCATGCGCGGCAGCCGCAAGGCATGAAATTCTTCGCGAAACCCGCCCGGGTTGTAGAGAATCGCCTGCCACCAGCGCGCAAGGATCATCGTGATCATGAGGCTGAAGCCATACACAACGGCCACCAGTCCGTTCATCAATCTAAGCGTCCCATCCTGCTCGAACCCCTTCAGCGTCGCTCCTTCAACACCGCTCAAGGCCGTTTCCAGCCACTGCTTCCACCAGGCGGCCACATCGCCCGTGATCAGATGCATGCCCAGGACAAACAGGGCAGCGAAAATACCGATCGTCAACAAACCCATTCCCTGAGACCGGCTCGATCGCAAAACGGCGGAGCAGACCATGACCGGCAGCCAGATTGCAACGACCAATGGGAAGTCCAAGCCCGGACGAGCCGGTGTCACGACCTCGGCCAGAAGAACGATGATTCCAGCGCCCGCCAGCACGAACAAGGCTTCCATATTCCCTTTGCGCAATGCGACCAACCCGAGCGCGGCCCCACTGACATAGCCCATCGGTATAACAAAAATCGAAATGACTCCGAACAAACCGGCAATGCCGATCGCCTGGATGCGACCCCGCATGATGAATCGGGCTAGTTCACGCACGACGAACAACCTCCATGGAAAAAGAAAATCTGCAATGAATGATATGGCATCGTCCCTCTTTTCACAACCGGGGTCGCGGCGCGGATGACAGCAAACGGCGGCCGTCTGACGCTCCCTATTGGTTTGCAGCCTGAAAAAAAACAGGGACAGACGTTTCGTTGCGTTACAATTAGGCGGCCTGTTCGTGGACCGGTTGGTGGAATTCTTCACAGGCAAGCTTTTTTAATTTACAAACACAGACGGAGAACGACGATGTCACTGTTTCGAACCATCCAATGGACCGCCCTGATTTCACTTCTGGCCATGAGCCTGTCAGCCAGCGCCGATGCCGCTGAAGAGAACAAGCAGAAAGGGCTCGCCTTCCTAGCCGAGAATGCCAAAAAGGAAGGCGTCAAGACAACCGCAAGCGGCCTGCAATATCTTGTGTTGAAGGAAGGAACGGGGCGAACCCCAGCCGCGCAGGACAGCGTCACGGTCAATTATCGGGGCACCCTCATCTCCGGAAAAGAGTTTGACAGCTCAGAAGGCATCACATTTCCGTTGAACCGCGTCATCCCCGGCTGGACGGAAGGATTGCAGCTCATGAAAGAGGGAGCCGAACATCGCCTGTTCGTACCCTCTGAACTCGCCTACGGTGAACGCGGGGCAGGCGGAGCGATCGGGCCCAACGAGACGCTGATCTTCGATGTGGAACTGCTCGAGGTCAAGTGACAACGATCAGAAAAAGGTCCGGGGTGCGCGCCCTACGCCAATACTTCGTCCAGAAAATTTTTCATGCTTTGCCAGGAACGGCGGTCAGCATCGGGTTGATAGACCGTGCCGAAATCGGGATCGTTCGCAATCGGGTTGGTGAATGCATGCATGGTCTGGCCATAGCTGTGAAATTGCCAGTCGGCGCCGGCTTCGGTCATTTCCTGCTGCACCGCCAAGACGTCCTCTACCGGCACCATGGGGTCATCGTGGCCATGCACCATCAGCACCTTGGCCTCGATCCTGTTGCCTTGCGTGTTGCCCGGCGGGGCCAACAGCCCATGGAAACTGACGACGCCGCGCAGTTCGTCGCCGGTTCGGGCTAGATCCAAGACGCACAGACCGCCGAAACAGAAGCCGATCGCCGCGATGCGCTCCGCATCGACCCGCTCGAGATCCCGAACCGTACCCAAAGCCAATGTCATACGCCTCTGCAGCAGGGCGCGGTCATCCATGAAAGGCTGCATCAACCGGGCATTTTCCTCGAGATCGCCGCCAAGAACGCCCTTGCCGTACATATCCAGGGCGAACGCCGCATAACCCAATTCGGCCAGCGTGCGCGCCTTGTTGCAGACGAAATCGTCGCGACCGCGCCAGGCATGGCTGATCATCACCGCCGGCAACAGCGTGCCAAGCGCGTCGTCATAAGCCAAAAAGCCTTCGAGGCAAGTCTTCCCGTCATGATATTCGATCGTATCGGTAAGCAGTCTCATCAGTATCCTCCAAAAAGTCGAATTTTCAATCGTCGACCAGAAAATATTCCACTGTCGTTACGACGCGGATTTTCTTGTATTCGGGTGAATAAGCGTCGCGGTTGGTGATCGAAAACAACCCCTGAGTGGCTTTGCGGATGGCGCCGACGCGGCTTCCGGAATCGACCGCGAACTGCTCGGCCGCCTTGCGTGCGTTTTTCGTCGCGGTCGCGATCATTTCGGGCTTGATCGCATTCAGGTCGGTGAACAGATATTCGGGCTGATAGTTGGTCTGCAGGACGACACCGGCCTTGATCAACTCGCCCGACGCCTGCATCACTTCGCGCGCCTTTTCGACCTGTCCGGTTCGCAATGTCACCGTACTTTCCGCACTGTAACGATTGGGCGGCCGCTGATTGCCATAATACGCCTGTGCGTGATAATCGGTCAGTCTCGGCGGCGATGAGAAGATCTCGGCGGCAGCGAAGCCTTTGCCAGTCAAAAAGTCGATGATCGCCTGCTTGTCGGAGCCGATCCCGGCATAGATTTCGGGCAGCGCATTGCCGGTGGTCTTGAAACCGATCGGCCAGATGCAGAGATTGGCACGCACTTCACGTTCCGCCAGTCCTTTGACCGTCACAAAACGATCCATCGACCGCGCCTCTTGCACCGCCTGGCCGATAAAATAGCCGCCGCCGAGCAGGCCGATCGCCAGCAGCAGCCCGAGAACCATCGCTGCGTCGGTTTTGTTTTCCGTAGGCATCATGCGTTTCCCGAGGCGCCCGAATCAGGGCGGATCATTGCGAGACAAAATCGTACACCACAACCTTTTCGACCAGAGGTTTCAGCACCTCTTCCACACCTTTCTTATGCTCCGGATGCTCCAAATAAGCCGCCAGCGCCTCTTTGTTTTCGAATGTAATCACTACGGCGATGTCGAAGCTGCTGTCGGCGACCTTTCTGTCGCTGGGCAACACCGGACCGACGCGATGCCCGATCACACCGGGCAGCTTGGCAAAGCGCTTGGTCGTCTCGATAAAGCGTTTGCGTGCCTCCACATCGCTGGGCTGCTTCAGCCAGGCAATCACGATATGGTTGACAGCCCCATCCGCGGAGGATATCTCCTTTTCACCCGCTGCCCCAGCCACCGTCCAGACCAGCCCCATAACAAGCATCAGGCTCATGATTTTATAACGCATCCTACTTCCTCCAATCTTTATCTGTTAGCTAAGTCGTTTCGTCAACAGCGCGAACACCCTGCAGCTCGTTGCGCCGCAATGCATCCAAAAGTCCTTCGGCGGCATCCTCGATCATATCGAATACGCGCTCGAATCCGTAGTCTCCGCCGTAAAAGGGGTCGGGTACATCGGTCGTGTTCAAATGCGGTGCGAACTCAAGGAAATATTTGACCTTATGAACAAGATGATCAGGACAGGCTGCCATCAACAGCTCAAAATTATGCCGGTCCATCGCCAGAACATAATCGAACCGTTCGAAATCGCCCTTTTCGACCTGACGCGCTCGAATCGGACTGATATCGATGCCGCGGCCGAGCGCCGTATTTTGCGCTCGAGGGTCGGGTGGCTCCTGCACATGATACGCATGCGTGCCGGCAGAATCGATGAAGGTGTGGTCGATCAGCCCTTCCCGCCCGACCAACTCACGGAAAACGCCTTCCGCCGATGGAGACCGGCAGATATTGCCCATACAAACGAATAAGATGCTGATTGTGCGCATAGTGACAATGACTTTTAATCAGAAGAAAACTCTGCGATCAGGCCAAAAATGGCCAAACGGTTATTTATTATATCGTAACCGTTCACGGGGGTATCGAGTACCCCGACCCGGAGTGCGGTTGCGTGATGCCCAAGCCGCCCGGCGGCACTCCGCTGCAGCCATTGTGACGGGCCATTCACCGGACCGGAACAGCAAGGTTTTTTCCGACGACTCCAAATCTGGAGAACCAGACGATGCGGTTCGTACCTCACCGCATCCTACAGGTTTCTTTATCCAACGAGCGGATCGCCGCTCAACAGGCACTTCACCCGCTGCAGGTCTTCTTCGGTATCGATTCCGGCCGGCGGCACATCGGTGACGCACGCCACATAGATCGGCGCCCCATTCCACAAAATCCGAAGCTGTTCGAGTGATTCCACCGCCTCCAGCGGCGAGGCCGGCCAATCGCTATAGCGTCGAAGAAAACCGACCGTATAGGCATACAGGCCGATATGCCTGAGCCAGGTCCTATCGCCCGCCGGCTGCAGCACTCCCTTGCCGAAGCGTTCTCGATCCCAGGGAACCGGTGCGCGACTGAAATAGAGGGCATACCCAAGACAGTCCAGAACGACTTTCACAACATTGGGATTCGACACTTCCTCGTAATCGTTGATCGGTGTGGCCAGTGTCGCCATGCCTGCGCGGGTCTGTCCCGCGAGAGCGGCGGCGACGCGCTGGATCAGCGCGGGCGGTATCAGCGGTTCGTCGCCCTGCACATTGACGATCAACTCCGTCGGATTCCAGCCGCAGAGATCAGCGGCTTCGGCGATGCGCTCGGTGCCGCTGTTGTGATCCGAGCGCGTCATAACGGCATGCACACCCAACCCATCCACCACACGCCGAATGCGCTCGTCGTCCGTTGCCACCACCACCTCTGTTGCACGGGAGGCGAGCGCCCGCTCGCACACATGCGCGATCATCGGCTTGCCGCCGATCGACAGCAATGGCTTGCAGGGCAGACGCGTCGATCCATAACGCGCGGGAATCACGACCTTGAAATCGGGCGCAGCGCTTGCCGTCATCCTTGCATCCACCCGAGGCGGCGGGCCTGCCGCCGCGGAGACGCCGAATAGGATTCGGGGCGGGCAATGCCGCTACGACAGCGCGTCATACTCCTCCAAATCGATTTTTCTCGCTTCGTCTGCCAGCATGACGGGAATGTCATCGCGAATCGGATAAGCCAGTCGGTCCGCCTTGCAGATCAGCTCCTTCTGCTCCTTTTTATAGATCAGCTTCCCTTTGCAGATAGGGCAGACCAATATATCAAGCAACTTTTTGTCCATTCATCCTGTCCTGTAACAAATTCAACAAACGATCGCCAAAGCGGTCGTCCAATCGTGCCGTCACCGGTACATACCAATGCCGTTCGTCGGCAAAAGCCCGACACTTGACTGCATCTTTTTCGGTCATCAATACGGGTGCGTCATCCTGAAACAGAATGTCATCCGGCCGATAATGGTAGTGATCGGGAAAAACACGGGAATCGAAGTACAAATCGAAGCGATCGAGATAATCCAGAAACCGCTGCGGATTACCGATCCCGACCAAGGCGTGGAGACGCTGCCGGGAAAAACTCTCCAACGGTCGCTGCGACTGATCATCGAGGTTCACAGCGACCTCCCCAACGAACTGCATCGATAATTCATCGATGCGACCTGTCCCGTTGCAAACGATCAGGTCGACCTGTTTCAGCCTTTGCACCGGCTCCCGCAGCGGCCCGGCGGGCAGACAATAGCCATTGCCGAAACGGCGTTCCCCATCCACCACGACAACTTCTATATCCCGCTCCAGTGCGTAATGCTGCAGCCCGTCATCGGAAACAATAATATCACAATCGCTGCACGCCAACAGGGCGCGGGCTGCTCGAATACGGATGGGATCGACCACGACCAGACAGGCTGTGCGCTGGAAGATGAGCAGCGGCTCATCGCCGACCATCGATGGGTCGCTGTCGCAATCCACGATTTGCGGCCAACACGCCGCCGTCGCGCCATAGCCGCGGCTGATCACGCCGGGACGGTATCCCTTCTGCTTCAGCCATTCCACGATCCAGATGACCAGCGGCGTCTTGCCGGTGCCGCCGACAGTGATGTTTCCGACCACGATCACCGGCCTGTTCAATCGGTGACTCTCGATCACTCCAAACCGATAGCAGGCTCGGCGGAGCGTGATCACAAATCGATAGAGCCAGCTCAGCGGCACCAGAAGGTATACAGCAGGCGTGTTTTCGTACCAGACCGACTCGATCCATTTCGATATCACCGGTTGTCTTTGCATGACATCATCGGCCAACCTGCTTTGATCCCAATGGGTAATCGATCGATGTGATAGAAATGTGACAGCATTCGCTGGATATCATTGCGTTTCCGCCGGCTCCTGCGTGGCAAAACTGATATGCACAAACCCCAGCTGACCGGCAGCATCGAGGGCGCGAATCACGAACTGATGAGGGGTCTTTTCATCCGCACTGATGATCAACGGGAGATTTTTGGATTGTCCGGCGGCTGCGCGCATGGCCTTTTTCAAGGTTTCCAGTTTTTGATCAGCGACCGGATTCTTGTTGACCCGATAGCGGCCCTGTGAATCGATCACGATTTCCAGACTCTTTTCCTCCGCGCGCTCTTTACCTTCGGCTTCCGGCAGCTGAATCTGAAGTTCGGTCTCACGATTGAATGTCGTCGTCACCATGAAAAAGATGAGCAGCAGAAACACCACATCGATCATCGGTGTCATGCTGACCTGTACCGGTTGCCTGTGCCGCCTCTGGAACTGCATCAGGGTTCCTCCGCCCGTTCGCCGTGCATGATCTCGATCAGCTTCAAGGACTCTTCCTCCATTTTCAGTACCAGGCCTTCCACTTTTCCCTCGAAGTATCGGTGAAACATCAGGCTTGGAATTGCCACCGACAGGCCGGCCGCCGTCGTGATCAACGCTTCGGAAATACCACCGGCCAACGCTGAGGGATCGCCCATTCCGCCGAGTGTAATGGCGGTAAATACTTTAATCATGCCGACCACGGTTCCCAACAGCCCAAGCAGCGGGGTAATCGAAGCGATGGTGCCCAGTGTGTTCAAAAATCGCTCCAGATCGTGTACGACCTGACGTCCCGCCTCCTCAATGCTTTCCTTCATCACTTCACGCCCGTGTTTGTGGTTGATCAGACCGGCCGTAAGGACCGACCCCAGCGGAGAGCTGGCACGCAGAGCCCGGATATTCGCCCGGTCGAGCTGTTTCTCCTTATAGAGACGCCATACCTGGGGAACCAGCTCGCGCGGTAATATTCGATTGGCCCTCAGCGCCCACAAACGCTCGCAGATGATGCCCATCGCAATGACCGAACACGCTATGATCGGCCACAACAGCCAACCGCCGCTCTTTATGAGTTCAAACACGATATAAATCCTATTGTTGACATCACGCAAAAACTGGATTCACTCACCGCTTGCTTCGGTGGCCTCGTTCTGTGCCGCCGGCTCTTCTTCTCCCTGCTGGCCAGTCTCCGGCTCGAAAGGCTCGGTTCCCAGCAGATCGTCGATGGTTTCGATCGATTTGCGTGTCAGGTTGCTGGCCGCTTCCTTGAGCAGCACCCAGTTGATGATATAGTCGCGGCGCGAAACGGAAAGATTGCGCCGGGCATCGAAAAGATTCCGCTCTTCGTTGACCAGGTCGACAGCGGTGCGGGTGCCGACCTCGAACCCGGCTGCAGTCGCTTCCAACGAACTCACAGAAGATCTGACCGTGGCTCTCAATGATTCGACCTGGCTGATGGTGGAGATCACACCGCGATAGGCATCCTTGATCTGGCGCGTCACTGCACGGTGAACGGCATGCAGATTATCCCGTGCCGCATCGTAATCATGCTTGGCCTGTCGGGTTCTGGAATTGACCGCACCACCCTCGAATATCGGTACATTCAGCTGAACGCCAACACGACCCGTATTCCCGCGCAGACCGAACACGGAGCCGACATCATTGAAAGTATAGTCGGCGAGCAAGTCGATGGTCGGATAATGCCCGGAGCGTTGCAGCTCGATGGTTTTTCTGGCGAATTCGGCCTGGTTGATGGCGGCAATGATCCCAAGGTTCTGATTGTTGGCCACCGTGCTCCATTCATCGATATCGAGCGGGTCAGGCTTCAACAAAGGGATATTTCTTCTCAGTGGAACGAGATCGGCCGGGTTGTCGCCGATGATCTCCCGCAGCGCCTCTTTGGCATTGTCGACCTCGTTGGCGGCGAAAATTTCACGCGACCGCGCCCGGTCGAAGCCGGACTGCGCTTCCAACACATCGGTAATCGCGATCAGGCCGACATCGAAGCGCTGCTGCGCCTGTTCGAGCTGCCGCGCCAGGGATTTGCGTTCCGCCGCCGCGAACTCCAGGGTATCCTGTGCCACCAGCACGTCGAGGTAGGCCCTGATCGTACGAACCGTCAGATCCTGCAGCGCATTGGCATAATCGGCCTCGGATTGAGCGATCTGGTTGTCCGACTGGCTGAGCTGCACCCAGAATCGCCAGTTGAACACCGGCTGCGTCAGCCCGACAGACGCAGTGTGCGCCCACCATCTTTGGGTTCCCGACCCTTGGAACGTGTTTTTTTTGTTGAACAGATAATTCCATCCGGTACCGGCCTGAGCGCTTACCAAGGGAAGCAGCCGGGCGATCGCCTGAGGCCTGGTTTCCAATGTCGCATCGCGCACCGCCCGTACCTCCTGGTAGCGCGGATCATTGGCCAATGCCAGCTCGAAGATCTCGTTCAGGTCTTGTGCGGCATGGGCCGCCGAAAGCTGAATCGCAAACACCACCGATACAATCAGGTTTTTCATGCCACTTTCCGTTGTCTCTCCAAAATTGATGACTTGACTAAAGTCGTTCTGTCGTAATTCCCCGAAAACCGGGCGCCCAGCATAAAGCGGACAAAAGACACGCCAACCCGTGCTGGAAGCCAGCCGCAACCGAACGTACAAGGGATGATCCATCGTATGTCTTGTGCCTGCAGCCGCTTCACGACCCTGACGGATTGCAAAGCCCGATGTCGGGTTTTTTCAAGTGCCGCAGGTTCCATGTTGAACGACAATGCCTGAAACAACGGAAACCCTAGGAGGCTGTCCGAGAATAGCGATCGTAGCGAGGGCGAGACTGATTGAGTCAGATTTTTCGATCATTTGAGGCGAATAGTGGGCCTATTTAACGATAATGATCGGGAAATCTGGCCAATCAGGCTCGTCCGCAGTAGATCAGTCTGTTCCCGGACAGCCTCCTAGTGAAGCAGTCGAACGGTTGCGCTATTATACTGACTCTTTATTCCCCTGGTAAGCACAATAGGAAACGGCTTTAATGCACCAACCACCGACGCTTTGCGACGCCACGCGCAGCCTGCTGCTGGTCGTCGACATCCAACCGGCGCTGACCACCGCCATGCCGGAACAGGAAGCAGAGCTAATGCTGAACAATACGGCGAGCCTTCTGCAGGCAGCCGGTACGCTCGGAATTCCGGTGCTGTTGACCGAACAGTACCCCAAAGGGCTCGGGACTACCGAACCGTCGCTGTTGGAGCAGTTGCCTGCCGCTGCACGAAAATTCGAGAAAACAGGCTTTTCCTGCTGCGCGGCCGAGGGTTTCGCCAAAGCCCTGGCCGACACAGGGCGCGACCAGATCATTATGGTCGGCCAGGAGACACACGTGTGCGTTCTGCAAACCGCTTTCGACTTGCTGAACCGGGGACTCCCACTCTTTGTCGCCGAAGACGCCACATGCTCCCGCCAATCGACGCACAAGCTCTTCGCTCTGGAGCGAATGCGCACGGCCGGCGCCACGATTACCAACTATGAATCGGTCCTGTTCGAATGGCTGCGCGATGCCGCGCATCCAGATTTCAAAACCCTTTCGAAACTGCTGCGCTAAGCAATGGAAATCGACACATTCTTGTCCAAGATCAAAGAAGGCGAACGAGTCGCCTTCACCGACACGATGCACCTGATCGATGAACACTATCACTATCAGCCGGTTGCGTTCACAAACGGCCCCGGCGGCGATCGAATCGCCAATCCGGCCGGAAGCAACGAAGGCTCGTGCAAGATATTCGCATTCGCGAAGCTGCAGGGGCTGACGGAAGCCGGGACGCTTGCCCTGTTCGGCGACTACTACTGGCACGATGTCCTCGAAAACCCGGATGGCGACAGCCATGCCAATATCCGCACCTTCATCCGCTACGGCTGGAAGGAGATCCGCTTCTCCGGTGAGGCACTGTTACCGCGATAGCATCACTGGTCAGACTGCCGATCGCAACGCCAGCGCTTTCGGCGGAACATCCGTAATCAGAATATCCACCGCCAGCGTCAGCGCCTTTGTGATCTCTGCTTCCGAATTGCAGGTATAGGTCGCTGCCGTTTTCCCGAGCCGGCAAATCGCAGCGACGACAGCGTTGTCGATGTCGTCGATGGGCAAACAGAGCCCGGCCAGGAAAGCGTTCTCCTGCAGAACTTTCCGGATAAGCTGCACACTCTGCACCTGCTCCAAGTTCAAAATGAGTGGCAGAGACGGGCAGTACCGTCGAGCCCGGACCAGGCTGTCGAGATCGAAAGAGTTGAGCAAGACGGCGCCATGAGGAGGCGGCCCACCGAACCGTTTCGCAATATCACAGCACGCCCGCACCAACGCCTCGTGGCGTTCCGGATCGCTGTGCCAACGCTCGATCTTCAATTCCAGCAGCAGCCGGCACTGTTTATGATAAGATTCGACGAATGCCTGCAGCGTCATCAGCCCCTCGCTATCGGCGACAGGAGGAGTCAGAGTGGAAAAATCGAGCGCCTGCAACTGTTTGAAATCGAGATCACCGATTCGCTTGCCCGGCAAGCCGACCTTGTCCAGGAGCCAGTCATGCCATAACACGGCGACACGATCCCGGCTCAACTGGACATCGGTTTCCATGCCGTCGATCGGGTAGGTCAGCGCTTGATCGAATGCACTTCTCGTATTCTCAAACGCTTCTGTGGGCGCGCCGCGATGCGCAAAGATCAGACAGCAATTATTGGACTTTTCGGACATTTGCCATTCCTGGATGCATTCATCCAATCCCCAATACGAAATGAGTGACGAAACGCTGCGGAAACAGGCCAATTACGCATACCTATTGGTTGGATTGCTGACTCTTCTGCTCGTTGCACCGTTCGTGACCGAACATCAGCAGGAGTACGCCAGGATCCTCTTCCATGTCGTTTTGGCGGCAACCCTTCTGATCGGCTGGTCCGTGACCGCGAATGGCTCCTGTTCGGACTCTCGCTGACGGCGCTGTCGCTGCTTTTGAATTCGACGGCAGTGTTCCTGGATCAACCGACTTTGATCTACTTTATCATCATCGTTCAACTGCTCTTTCTGTTTCTTACAACGAAATTCGGTCAGCGCTGAAGGAGAGTGCCTACCGACACAGTATACGCTGCCTCCTGATCCGTTGCAGAAGAGCTCCAGCGACAAACCTCGCGTCCTCATTGAAAAAAAGCTCTTTCGCCGTTAGTATGGTGGCTGTTGAGACAAAGTATCAGTACAAGCCTTTTCGCTTCCGATCCGAGAATAAAAATAAATTGGCCCGCCAATGATCAAGAATCTCCGCAACCAGACGATTGCCCTGGCCGGTATTGCCCAAGCTGTTTATCTGGTCCAACAGATCGCCAAGCAGGGCACCGCCGAACAGTCCGCCATGGAAGCCTCCATCGGAAGCGTACTCAAGATCGATGCGGAGAATGTCGAAGATGTTTATGGCGGACTGGCAGGCGTAGCCACCGGACTGCAACAGCTGACGAGGCAGCTTGGCGGGCGTGAATCTCTGGATCCGGAGCAGGCGGGTTATGCGGCCACGCTGGTTTTTCTGGAAAAAAAACTGATGAAACACGAGAAAATGCTGCAGGAGATCCGAATCGGCGCCGAAAAAGCGGCCGCCCAAGCTGAACACTCTTCGGTGCTGCATGAAAACGTGCTGGCAACCCTCGCCGATGTTTACCAAAACACCATCAGCACGATCCCGCCCCGGATGATGATCAAAGGCAACCCACTCTATCTGAACGATCCGGAAAACGGCAACAAAATCCGTGTCCTGCTGTTGGCCGGCATCCGTTCGGCTGTCCTATGGCGGCAAGCCGGCGGTGCACGCTGGCGGTTTCTTTTTCTTCGCAGCAAGATGCTGGACGAATGCAACAGCTTGATCCGGGAATTGTAAGGACATTTTGTTTCGGATCATTGCAGCTGCCAACCGGTAATTGGCAGCCGTAAAGTGATATGATCCTTTCGACCATGCATGTCTCTGCGCGTTTGCCCTCTTGAGAACGCTTTTGCATGCCTGAACTGCCCGAAGTGGAAACAACACGGCGCGGCATTGCACCCCATGTCGTCGGCCGCACCGTAACCCGCGTCATCGTTCGACAGCCGCAGCTGCGTTGGCCGGTCACCGCCGCCTTGGCGCAACAGACAACCGGAGAACGCATCGAATCGGTGGACCGGCGCGGAAAGTATATTCTGCTCGGCACCCACTCCGGCACACTGATTCTGCATCTGGGCATGTCCGGCAGCCTGCGAATCGTGCCAGCCGACAGCACCGCCATGAAACACGACCACGTCGATATCGTGCTGAACGACCAGCACTCCCTGCGCTTTCGTGATCCACGCCGGTTCGGCGCGCTGTTGTGGACACGGGGCAATCCCCGCCACCATCCACTGCTGGCGTCCCTTGGCCCGGAACCGCTCGACAGCGATTTTTCCGGAGCCTGGCTGCATCGCCAAAGCCGCCATCGATCGGCACCGATCAAGTCCTTCGTCATGGATAGCCGGGTCGTCGCCGGTGTCGGCAATATCTATGCGAACGAAGCACTTTTTCTCGCTGGCATCCACCCCAAGCGGGCCGCCGGACGACTGTCCGAACAGCGCTGCCGAAAACTGGCCGACAGCATTCGCTGGGTATTGAGCGAAGCCATCGAGCACGGCGGCACCACTCTGAGAGACTTTGTCAATGAAACAGGAAGTCCGGGTTATTTCCAGCAGATGCTGCACGTCTATGGCCGCACGGGCAAGTCGTGTCATCAGTGCCAACGGGGCATCCGTCTTATCCGACTGGGGCAGCGCTCGACCTTCTACTGCCCGGGCTGCCAACACTGAAACCGATACTGGAGAACAAGGTTTAAGATGATTTCAGTGATTCAGCGCGTCACACACGCCGGCGTCGTTGTCGACGATGCTCCGATCGGGCGAATCGAACGCGGCCTGCTGGCTTTGGTCGCGGTCGAAAAAAATGATACCGAACAAGAGGCCGACCGCCTCGCTGAACGTTTGCTGGGCTATCGCCTCTTTGCGGATCGGGAGGGCCGCATGAACCTCAACGTCAAAGAGATCGATGGCGGCGTGCTGCTGGTCCCCCAGTTCACCCTGGCTGCAAACACCAAGAAAGGAGCGCGCCCGAGCTTTGCACCGGCGGCGCCTTCCGAACAAGGCAGACAGCTGTTCGAGCGGTTGGTCCGAACGATAAAAAAGCAATATCCACGGGTTGCATGTGGACGCTTCGGCGCCAACATGCAGGTCTCTTTGACCAACGACGGCCCGGTCACTTTTATACTACGGACCGCACGAGCCGACTCAACCCGATAAAAACGACCCGATTTTCATTTGTCATTCAAGAACAATTCATGAAACAGATTCTACGCTTTCTCATAGCCTTTATCTGCACTCATGCCTGGGCGGGCATCCCCGCCACGCCGGTCATGACCCTCTACAAGTTCAACGGCGACCTGGAGATACCGTACTATACGGTCGAGGGGTTCCAGAAAAGGGGAGCATCGGCTCCTGCCGGCTTTCTGACACAAGGCAGTTCGGTCATTCCCTGCCTGGTGATTCGAAGCGGGAGGCCGTTGACCAACCGTACAGGCACCCCGTACGTCGGCTTCCAAGTGGTCGTCGATTCCCGCACTGCCACACCCGCCTCCACCGAGAGGTTCAAGAGAGTCGTGGCGGAGCGCAAAACCATGACCGTACCGAACCACCACTGCGACAACAGCGTTCGCTATGTGATCAACGTACGGAAGATGTATAATCTGGAAAAAGCGCCCTTCTTCAATCCCCCGGCCTCGACACGGCGTATGGAGGCCGCTGGCAGGAGAGGCGCGCACGGGGAGCTGGACGCCATCGTTCGCGCCTTCCACGACTCCCCCTGGTGCGAAACGGTCAATCGCACACTGCTCAATCGCCGCAGCGCGCTGAGTGCCGCCTGGGAACAATTCATCAACAGCAATCAGCACCGCTGGCCGAAAGCAACGCTGGCGCGCGCCAAACACCTAGACTACGCAATGCGCACCGCCATTTACGAAGCGCACCTCGACCGCGGCTGCAATGCGTACGGCACCTGTGAAAGAAACATCATCGCCCTCTCCATCCGCAACCGCGCAAAAGAGTCCTGCTCGAAATACCAGGGATGCCAATTTCCGGGCGATTTTCAGGGGGTTTCGTCAAAAGTGTCGCAATACAATATCTGGGACGAGTTCCTGACCCAGATTTCCGGGATAACCTCCTGCTTCCTGCGACCGACGACACGGAGCAGTTCGTACGGCAAGCTGCGCGCCCTCTATGAGAACAATGTCGACGATGTGCAGCGGATCTTGTTCGGCACCGACCGGGATCTGTTCGAACTCTTTCCCGACACACCCATGCGCGACCTGAAAGCGCTCCGTCACTACTATCATGCTCCGGCCATGGGCAAGTGCTTTCCCAATCACCCGCGGGTCGAGTACATGTCGGGTGCCGTCGCCTCGAATGGAAGCGATTTTGCACTGATCGCCAATACCCGCATCCAAGTCGACAAGAAAATCCGGGGCGGCTACCTGTTTCGCGAATTTCTAGTACAGGAAGAGCCCGAGCGGGACGTCGTTTCGGTCGTCGACAACTATCCGGGATTCGTCGTCGACGCCAAAAAAGTCCGTCTCAAGGGCGCTTCGCGCTGCCCCGCTTACGGCATCCCGCGCGGCTGCCGGTTCAACCGAATCGGCCGCTACCGGCGAACGCCCCCATGGTTGAAAGCGGGCAAAGCGCTGGGGATCCAGTGCCGGGTTCGGGATCGCGGAGAACAGTGCCTGAGCCCGGCGGTGCCGGAGACCGTGATCGTGGGGGGCGCCTGCGACACGCAGATGCGGCCGGTGAGCGGAGTACGTTAATCTACTTCGGAAAAACGGCCGACAACCCGCTCGATCAAACCCATCGTCTTATCCAACGCACCGCGGTTTTTTTCGACGAACGACCGACCTTCCTCACCCATCCGGCGTCGCCGCGCTTCGTTTTGCATGATATCGAGCAGCTCCGCTGCCAAGGCGGTTTCGTCGGCCACCTGCACCGCCGCGCCGGCTTCAACCAGGTTGCGCGCAATCGCGTCGAAATTGAACATGTGGGGGCCGAACAGTACCGGGATGCCCAACCCTGCCGGTTCAAGCACATTGTGGCCGCCGGTCGGAACAAGGCTGCCACCAACAAAGGCTGCATCGGCAGCGGCGTAAAAGAGCTTGAGTTCGCCCATCGTATTCACCAGGAACAGGTCGGTGGCATCATCACAGGCTCTGCCTTCGCTCCGTAATACCCCCGACAGGCCGCGAGTTCGGCAGAGCGTCGCCACCGGATCGAACCGCTCCGGATGACGAGGGACCAAGACCAGCAGTAGAGAGGGAATTCGGGTCCTCAGCTCGGCATACACATCCAGCAGCTGTTCATCTTCGCCTTCGTGCGTGCTGGCTGCAATCCACACAGGACGCTGCAGAAAAAGGGATCGCCGAATTGCTTCGGCCTCGTTATTCAGACCTTCCGGCAAAGACTGATCGAATTTGACGTTGCCTGTCACCACAACCGTCTCGGGAACGGCGCCCAACGCAACGAAGCGATCGGCATCGCGCTGCGTCTGCGCGGCAATGCAGGAGAGATCGATCAAAGTCTCCCGGACCAGTGACGACAGCCACCGGTAGCGCCGGGCCGATTTTTCCGAAAGCCGGGCATTGACCAGAAACAGTGGCATCGCGCAGTGCCGGCACTGCGCATAAAGATTCGGCCAGATCTCGGTCTCCATCACGATGCCAAGCTGCGGCTGGAAACGGTGCAAAAATCGACACACACTGCCCGGCAGATCGTAAGGAAGATAGACATGCCGAACCGAATCGCCGAGAACGGCGCGAACGCGCGCGGAGCCGGTCGGCGTGGTCGTCGTCACCAACACGTTTTTGCCAGGATAGCGCGCCTGCAGTGCGCGCACCAATGGGAACGCCGCTTCTGCTTCGCCGACGGAGACCGCATGAATCCAGATATCGGCAGAGGGTGCATGCCCGCCGCGATAGAGGGCGAAGCGTTCACTCCAGCGCTGCCGGTAAGCCGGGGCCTTTCTTGCCCGCCTCAGCAGATGCAGCAGAAAAAAGGGGGTCAGGAGATAGAGGATGGAAGAATAGACGAACCGCACATCATCCGCTCCGAGCTGGGCCATTCAGCCATTCCATATAAAGACGAACCCCTTCCTCGACCGGCTTGAATGCGTGGCCGCAGCCGGCAGCCCGCAAGGCCGACAGATCCGCTTCGGTAAAGCTCTGGTAACGCCCTTTCAAATGGTCCGGAAACGGGATGTATTCGATCTCGCCGCTGCCGTGGTATGCAAGAACGGCACACGCAACATCGTTGAAGGACTGGCTGCGGCCAGTGCCGACGTTGAAAATTCCGCTGACCTCCGGATGGTCCAAAAACCAGAGATTGACATCGATGACATCGCCGACATAGACAAAGTCGCGCAGCTGTTCACCGTCTGCATAGCCGTCGCACCCTTCGAAAAGGCGTACTTTAGCGGACTTCTTCCATTGGTTGCTCAGGTGATAGGGGACGCTGGCCATGCTCCCTTTGTGCGCTTCACGAGGGCCATAGACATTAAAATAACGCAGCCCGACCACCTGGCTCTCGATACCCGAGAGACGATCGCGCAGATAGTGATCGAACTGCAGCTTCGAATAACCGTAGACATTGAGCGGCGCTTCGCAGGCGGCCTCTTCCTTGAACACTCGGCCGCAGCCGTAAACGGCTGCGCTCGAAGCATAGATCAGCGGAATCTTGTGCTCGAGACAGAAGTGCAGCAGAATCTTGGTGTATTCATAATTGTTGTCCATCATGTAGCGGCCGTCCCACTCCGTGGTGGTCGAGCAGGCGCCCTGATGGAATACCGCCTCGATCGACCGTGCGGAATAATCGCCCCGCTCTAACCGTTCGATGAAAGTCGTCTTGTCCAGATAATCAGCGATATCGCAATCGACAAGATTCTTGAACTTGACGCCGTTTTTCAGGTTGTCGACAACCAGCACGTCCCGGCGTCCGCGCGCATTGAGCCCGTGCACCAGATTGCTGCCGATAAAACCCGCCCCGCCCGTGACGACGATCATTGACAATGCCCCGGCGCAGCAGAGTTATTCCTCGACGACGGAAAGCGCCAGCGTCGCAACCACGTCGGAATGGAACTGAATTTCGATCTGATACTCACCGACATGACGAAGCGGCCCCTCGGGCAGGCGAATTTCCTGCCTTTTGACTTCGACGCCGGCTGCAGTCACCGCTTCAGCGATATCCTGAGTCCCGACAGAACCGAACAACTTTCCGCCTTCACCCGCCTTCTGGGCAATGCTGACGCTGAGCTGACTGATCGCTTCGCTCCGTGCCTGAGCCTTCGCCAATTCGTCAGCCGCCGCCTTTTCCAGTTCGGCGCGCCGCTGCTCGAATTCAGCGATTTTTTCAGCCGTTGCTGCGACCGCCTTTCCGTGCGGCAACAGATAGTTGCGACCGTAACCGGATTTGACGGTCACTTTATCGCCCAGATTGCCCAAATTTGCAATTTTTTCCAGAAGAATCACTTCCATCGTTAACCACCTATATCGTTTACAGGACCGGTTTCCAGCAAAAGAACCGGCATGATGATCAAAAACATCAACCCAAAGAAGCCCTGGCCCGCCAGTCAATCCATGTGTCGGTCAAGCCGACCACTGCGATCAGCAACAGCACATGGGGGATGAACAACATTGTAAAATACATCAACAGCAGCAGCACACGTTTCGCCTTGCTGTGCCCAATGACGGCATGCAGCACCGCAACCCCCGCCATCGTAAACAGCACGAACATCGGCAGAATCATGTTCCACACCATCTCCGAAAACCGGCCTCCGCTCAGCGCCGCAGCCACGATCATCAGTACACCGACCGAGGCAATCCAGCCATGCGGCCTCAACCCAAGGAACTCGCTGCCGAAACCACCCGGATTGAAGACGACAGCTTGCCACCATCTTCCCAAAAACAGCCCAAGCAATACACTGACGAGCGTCCCGCACACCATGATGCCGGTCATATAATGTGAAATCCGGCTGATGCGCTCCATCAACGGAGATGCATCGATGTCGGACGTGGCATGTTCAATCAACGGTTCGATGATTTGATCCACACGACTCTGCCACAGAGCAGCCGGGTCGGGAACAGCCGCATAAATAGCCAATACGCTCAGCACTCCCAACAGCACCGCTGTTTCGGTCGTGAAAGCGAAACGCCCGGTTTCGCGCAACAGAATGGCAATCAGCCACACAGGCACCCATAACACGAGGCCGTATCCCAGCACGAACAGATATCCGCCGAACAGCAGGCCGCCCAGAACGGCAATCAGTATGCCGGAAATCAGAACGATGGAACCGCCGTCGGACCATCCCTTGCGCAGAGTGATCAGCGCAACGCCGGCCGAACTCAATAAGCTCAGGGGCGGAAACAACAGCGACAGCACGGCCAGAACGGTTACCGCCGTCACCGCTTGCATTCTCCCACGCAGAATATAAGCTGCCAGAAAGCGCACGAGACGCGCCCGTTCGGTTTGGTGAGCGTGTAATGTCAGTTATTTATGCGCATCGCAAAAAGGCAATAGCGCCAGAAAGCGCGCGCGCTTGATTGCTGTCGCCAGTTGCCGCTGATATTTTGCACTGGTGCCGGTAATCCGGCTCGGGATGATTTTTCCCGTTTCACTGATGTATTCCGACAATGTGTCAAGATCCTTGTAGCCGATCTCTTTCACACCCTCGACTTCGAAACGGCAATACTTCCTGCGCTTGAATTGACGTGCCATGGTACTCCTCACAGATTCCGATTAAAATTCGAATGCATTCAGCGATTCACTCGCCGGTGGCGGACGATTCGCCCGCACCCGCCACAGCAGGCTCTTTCGTCGCCTTAGCCGATGCGTGTTCGCTTTCATCCTTCTTCGCTTCCGATTCTTTCGATGCAGAGTCCTCCTCTGAATCCTCTTTTTTCTCGGAAGCCCTTGCCAGCAGGGAAGGCTCCGTCACCGCCTCATCACGGCGAATGATCAAACTGCGCAGAATCGCATCATTGAAACGAAACCCGTTTTCAATCTCATCCATGACTTCCCGACTGCACTCGATGTTCATCAACACATAGTGCGCCTTGTGAATCTTATTAATTGGATACGCCAGCTGCCTGCGCCCCCAATCTTCCAACCGGTGAACCACTCCGGACTCTGCCTCAATGATCGAACGATAACGGTCAACCATCGCTGAAACCTGACTGCTCTGGTCCGGATGAACCAGAAAAACAACTTCATAATGTCGCATAAATACTCCCTACGGATAAAAGCTTTCCGCCTACGACGGTAAAGCAAGGAGAAACGGCCTGAATACAACAGGCCACTCATACAAAAGCTGCTAAGTTTAACTTTATTTGGAGCATCAGGCAACACCCCGACCCACTCCTGTTACGAGTTAATATTTTGTCCGGTTTTGTAGCAAATAAACTGTCCGGTTTATGTGAACTCGAAAGGAGGGGGCATGAGCCGGGCCAGATGGCTACAGGAAACACGACAAATGCGATTCGAAGATG
>Ga0209633_10001076_pt1 | contig 29472 bp, 33 predicted proteins | sample Cruoilmetagenom1_FD_187290 | JGI IMG/M metagenome (GOLD analysis project Ga0209633, IMG submission 187290) | Oil polluted marine microbial communities from Coal Oil Point, Santa Barbara, California, USA - Sample 1 (SPAdes) (version 2) | ecosystem: Environmental > Aquatic > Marine > Oil seeps ... | reverse complement strand
CTGTTTATGGCCGCGCAGATACAGCATCGCATTGATGGCGCTTGAGCCGCCCAAAGCCTTGCCGCGGGGTTGAAACCCGCGCCGGTTGTCCAGCCCGGCTTGCGGCACCGTGCGCAACGCCCAATTGTTGAGTTTTGGTCGCCCCGAGACCATCGCGGCCACCAAAGCGGGCGCGCGGATCAGTAGGCCTTTGCCACCGCCTCCGGCTTCTAGCAGGCAGACGGTGGTGTTGGCGTCCTCGGACAGGCGCGCCGCCAAAACACAACCCGCCGATCCGCCACCAACGATCACATAATCGTAAATCATTTTGGCCCCCGTTTGCGGAAAGCCTAGCCCAGTTCACCCGTCAAAACATAGCGCAAAATCTGCACCACTTGGGCAGGTTCCTCGGTAACGGCCAAAGCAGCCGCATCGACCTCTTTCAGCGCATGCTGATGGTCAGCCCCGTGCAACACAATCAGGGATTTCCCCAGAGCCGCCGCGTAGCCCGCATCAAAAGCTGCGTTCCACTGCTTGTATTTATCACCAAAGCGCACCACCACAACATCGGCGTCTTCAATGCCTTTGCGGGTGCGGATCGCGTTCAGTTTGGCGCCCTTGTTGTCGTGCCAAAACTTGTCCGCCTCGGCCCCCATTATGGTGACGCCACAATCGTCCGACGCGTCGTGATCGGTGACGGGAGAGGTGAAATTCACATCCAGACCCGTCGCGCCCGCGATGATGACGTCACGCCAATCTGTGTGAATTTCACCAGACAAATAAACCTTCAATGTCATCGTTTATCCCCTTAATTCGCCACCAGTCGCGCCTGCGACTTTGGCGATGATTTTGTCGGACACGGCTTCGATGTCCTTTTCGGTCAATGTCGCATCAATGGGCTGCAAACGCACCGAAATCGCCAAGGATTTCTTGCCCACACCTAATGAATCACCAATGAATTCATCAAACACACGCACGGATTCAATCAGCGTTTTATCGGCACCCGTTGCAGCATTGACCAGTGTCAATGCCTCGACATCTGCATCCACGACAAAGGCAAAGTCACGCTCGACCGCTTGCAAATCACGCAGGGCCAGTGCAGGGCGCGTGGCTGTTTTGTTGCGCGGGAACGGGGGTTGCTCGACGAACACGGTAAAGCCAACGGCGGGGCCTTTGACATCCATGGCTGTCAAAACTTTGGGGTGAATTTCACCAAACACCGCCATTACTTTCTTTGGCCCCAAACAAATCACGCCGGACCGCCCTGGGTGCCAACACTCTGCCGCCTCGCGCAGGATTTGCACGCGGGCGGGAGCGCCAACGGCACTTAGAACCGCTTCGGCATCGGCCTTGGCATCATAGAGATCAACGCTGCGCCGTTCGCCATGCACGTCCTTGGGGCCGGTGTGGCCTATCAGGATGCCGGTGGCCAACAAATGTTGTTCACCTGGTTCGCCGCCATGAAATGCCGGGCCAACTTCGAACAGCGCCATATCCATGAACCCGCGCGCCTGATTACGGGCAGCGGCTTGCAAAAGACCGGGCAGCAGGTCAGGGCGCATATGGCTCATTTCAGATGAAATCGGGTTGTCCAGCATGGTGGCATCAGTGCCGCCACCAAACAGTTTTGCACTGGCCTGGTCGATGAAGGAGTACGTTACGCATTCATTGTAACCCAGCGCCGCAATGGTGCGTCGCGCCATGTTCTCGCGTTGTTGCATCGGCGTTAGAATAGCGCGCGGCACGCCAACTTGGGCGCGGGCCATCGGCTTGCCCTCCAGCTTGGTCAGGGACGCCATGCGGGCGACTTCCTCAACAAGATCGGCAGAGCCTTGCACGTCGGGCCGCCAGCTCGGCACGCTGGCCATATCGTTTGCATCCAGCTCGAACCCGAGCGCTGTCAGCGTTGCTCGCTGTGTCGTTGGCGCGATTTCCATACCAACCAAGGACTGCACACGGTCCGTGTCCAACTGGTAGGCGCGGCTCACGTCAGGCACTTCACCCGCTGTCACCACGTTGGAGGCTTCGCCGCCGCAGAGATCCAAAATCATCTGCGTGGCCAATTCAATCGCTTGCGCATTGAACGCGGGATCAATGCCACGTTCATTGCGATAGCGCGCGTCGGAATTGATCTTCAATGCGCGGCCCGTTTTGGCGGTGCGGATCGTGTCCCAGATCGCGGCCTCCAAGAACACGTTGGTCGTCGTTTCGGTACAGCCCGTTGCCAGCCCGCCCATGATGCCACCGATGCTCTCGATCGCCTTGTCATCCGAGATCACCACCATGCCCGCGTCAAAGCTGTATTCTTTGTCGTCCAGCCCCATCAGGGTCTCGCCCCCTTTGGCGCGATGCACCCGCAGATCACCGCTGACTTTGTCGGCATCAAACACGTGCAATGGGCGGTTCACATCATAGGTGAAGAAATTCGTCACGTCGACCAGCGCCGAAATCGGGCGCAAGCCGATGGCCCTTAAGCGATGTTGCAACCATTCAGGGCTGGGGCCGTTTTTCACACCTTTGATCAGACGGCCCATGAAGACCTCGCAGCCATCGGTGCGGGTGTCCTCGTCAATCGTCACGTTGATTGGGCACTCGAATGTCCCGTCCACTTGCGCCGTTTTGGTGGGCAACAAAGTGCCCAGCCCACGCGCTGCCAGATCACGGGCAATGCCGCGAATGCCCAGCGCGTCGGGGCGGTTTGGCGTGATGGCGATGTCGATCACAGGGTCCACTTTGGTTGGATCATTCGCCGCCAACCAGTCAATAAACTTGTCGCCAACTTTGCCAGACGGCAGCTCGATAATACCGTCGTGTTCATCCGACAGTTCCAGCTCTTTTTCGGACGCCATCATGCCGTGGCTTTCAACGCCACGGATTTTTCCAACCTTGATCGTGATGTCGAGGCCGGGAATATACATGCCGGGTTTGCAGACCACGACGGTGATGCCTTCACGCGCATTTGGCGCGCCGCAAATGATCTGCTGCATGCCCGCATCCGTTTCCACCTGACAGACACGCAAACGGTCCGCATCGGGGTGTTTTTCGGCGGACTTAACGTAGCCCAGCGTGAATTCGGACAGCGTGTCGGCGGGGTTGATGACCTCTTCGACCTCTAGGCCGATGTCGGTCAATGCGTACAGAATATCATCAAGCGAGGCGTCAGTTTCCAAGTGGTCCTTGAGCCATGAGAGCGTAAATTTCATTTTGTTTCCTCATTCGGATCAATTTCACTGCCGATTAGATTTTCAACCACTTCAAAGAATTCAAACACCACCTGCATGTCGGGTTTAAAGCCGCCGTTTTTCTTAAAATAGGTCTCGCGGGCGCGGCGCCAATCGGCCAGATCTTCATGCTCGCCTTCGGCCACGGCCATCCGCTCGGTGACTTTGTCAAAGGGCAGGGTTTTTACCGAAGTGGTTTTCACCACCACCGCAGCAGAGCCGTCCCAATTGGCGATGATGTCACAACGCCCGACTTTGGGCATCGAGGTCATATCACCACCAAATTCAGCCAGCGCCGCACATTCGGCGTGTTTGGTTTTCGCCCGCACCAGCGCGATCAGCTCGGCAGATGTTTCAGCGTTGTGGCCCAGCTTGAAGGTGCCCGCACCTGGGTATGTGTCTTGGAGGTCTTCGATCATTTGCTCAACCCACCATGCAGCGTCGGCATATCCAGCGCAGAGAAACCGTAGTGGCGCAGCCAGCGCAGGTCGCTGTCGAAAAACGCGCGCAGGTCGGGGATGCCGTATTTCAGCATCGCGATCCGATCAATCCCCATGCCAAAGGCAAAGCCTTGCCATTTGTCAGGATCAACGCCGCCCGCTTGCAAAACCTTGGGGTGCATCATGCCAGAACCCAGCACCTCCATCCAGTCGTCGCCCTCGCCGATGCGCAATTGACCATCGACCCACGAGCACTGAATATCGACCTCGGCCGAGGGTTCCGTGAACGGAAAGTGCGAGGCGCGAAAACGGGTTTTGATGCCGTCGATTTCAAAGAACGCCGCGAAAAATTCTTCGAGCACCCATTTCAAATTGGCCATGGAAATGTCTTTGCCAATCGCCATGCCTTCGATCTGGTGGAACATCGGCGTGTGGGTTTGGTCATAGTCCGAACGATACACACGCCCCGGCGCGATCACCCGGATCGGCGCACCGGTTTTTTCCATTTCGCGGATTTGCACCGGCGAAGTGTGGGTGCGCAAGACGTGCGGCGGGCGATCATCGCCCTCGGCGCGGTTCATGTAAAAGGTATCAAATTCTTGACGCGCGGGGTGGTGCGGCGGGATGTTTAGCGCATCGAAATTATACCAGTCGTTTTCAATCTGCGGACCTTCGGCAACCGTGAACCCCATGTCGGCGAAAATCGCGGAAACCTCTTCGGTGACTTGGGAGACCGGATGGATCGTGCCCTGACCACGACTGCGCGAGGGTAGCGTCACATCCAGCCATTCGCTCCGCAGCCGCTCATCAAGCGCCGCATCTGCGAGCGCCGCTTTTTTCGCCGAAAGCGCGCTGTTCAATTCGTCCTTTAGCGCGTTCAGCTTTGGTCCGGCCACTTGACGCTCCTCGGGAGTCATTTTGCCAAGTTCGCGCATTTTCAAGCTGACTTCGCCCTTTTTGCCAACGGCGGCAACGCGCAAATCCTCAAGTGTGGATTCGTCGGCCACATTGGCAATTGCGTCGATATATTTCTGTCTTAGCGCGTCCATCAGACATTCCTTATGTGTGTCACAGCCCTGCTATCACAAAGAGCAGCCAAAGAAAAAGCCGCGTGACCCAAAAAGGTCCGCGGCTTCTTGAAGTTTTATACCCTGTGGGGCAATTTACGCGAGCGCGGCCTGTGCCTTGTTAACGATCGCTGTAAATGCTTCGGGTTCGTTCACGGCCAGATCAGCCAGAACTTTACGGTCAACTTCGATGCCAGCCAGTGACAGACCATTGATGAAACGCGAATATGTCAGCGCTTCGTCGTGGCTGCGTACAGCCGCATTGATCCGCTGGATCCACAAAGCACGGAAGTTGCGCTTGCGGGCCTTGCGGTCGCGGGTTGCGTATTGATTGGATTTGTCCACCGCCTGCGTTGCGGATTTGAACAGATTTTTGCGACGGCCTTTAAAACCTTTGGCGGCTTTAATGACTTTTTTATGGCGGGCTTGGGTCGTTGGACCTGAAGTAACTCTCATTGCTCAATCCCTCCTTATGAGTACGGCATCATGGACTTGATGATTTTCGCATCAGGATCCGACAATGTGGTTGTGCCGCGCGCATTGCGCAGGAATTTGTTGGTGCGTTTGATCATGCCGTGGCGTTTGCCAGCCTGACCTGCTTTGACACGACCCTTGGCCGTGACCTTGAACCGCTTTTTGCAGCTCGATTTCGTCTTCATCTTAGGCATTTCCGTCTCCTTGAATTAGGCGGTTGAAACGCGACTCGGCATGCCACTGTGGCCGGTCGCGCTCATCGAAGTGCGTCGTATAGGCTGCATAGTTCTGTATGACAAGGGAAAAAGGCCCCGCTTTGAGGGCCTAATTGATATATTTGCCGATCACCCGAGTGAAGGCTTGGGGTATCTCCTGAAAGGTGTATCCGCTGGGCTTGCCCATAAGCGCAACCGCGATCATGCCGCCGCCGATCATAATCATGATCGCGGCCCCACGTGGAACTCTGCTGTCAACCAGCGCTCCAAGGATGGCCGGAATGGCAAGACCGGAAATTATCAACCCGAAGACCAGAAACAAATCGTTATTCATAAAACACCCTACAATTTACCCTTACCCAACGTAAATACTATTGGTCAGTGCGGAAAATCAACCTTTCATCACAGGGGGCCACCCGCAAAATATTTGTGGTGCCCGGCACGTTGAACGGCACACCCGCTGTAACGACGATCTGGTCCTTTTCCGTAGCAAGACCCGAAGCCCGCGCGGCACGAGCTGCGCTGACGACTGCCAACTTAAACCGGTCAACCTCACCCGAGAAATAGCAATTCACTCCCCAGCTCAGACATAGACGCCGCGCTGTGCCCGTCAAAGGTGTCAGCGCAATAATCGGCACGCTGGGCCGTTCACGCGCTGTCAACAACGCCGTGGTTCCCGATTGTGTAAAGCAACAAATCGCTTTGATTTCAGTGGTTTCGGCAATTTCTCGCGCGGCGGCGACGATCCCATCGGCCACCGAGCTGCGCTTTAGATTGCGCGACGACTCGATCACTTCGCGGTAGGTCGGGTCACTTTCGACTTCGATCGCGACGTTGTTCATGGTGGTCACAGCCTCGATCGGATACCGGCCAGCGGCGGATTCTGCGGACAGCATGATCGCATCGGTGCCCTCATAAATCGCAGTGGCCACGTCGGAAACCTCGGCGCGTGTTGGCACGGGGCTATCGATCATGCTTTCCAGCATTTGCGTCGCCACAATCACCGGTTTGCCGGCTGCGCGGCACCCTCGGATCAATCGTTTTTGAATTGGCGGAACATTTTGAACCGGCAATTCAACGCCCAAATCACCGCGCGCCACCATGATACCATCCGAGGCTTCTAGAATTTCGTTGAACGCCTCGACGGCGGCTGGTTTTTCAATTTTGGACAGGATCGCAGCGCGCCCCTGTGCCAATTCGCGTGCTTCATGCACATCTTCGGGGCGCTGTACAAATGACAATGCCAGCCAGTCCACGCCCAACTGACAAACAAATTCCAGATCTTTACGATCCTTTTTGGACAGCGCCGCCAAGGGCAGCACCACATCTGGCACATTCACGCCTTTACGGTTGGAAATCGTACCGCCGACAACAACGGTGCAATCGGCAAAATCCTCGCCAAATTCATTCACCTTCAGCTCGAGCTTGCCGTCATCAACCAACAGTGTCGCGCCTTTTTTCAAAGCGCGAAAAATTTCGGGGTGGGGCAGACGGACACGGTGGTTGTCACCCTCAGTCTCATCCAGATCGAACCGGAATGCTTGTCCATCTTCCAAATCCGCAGCCTTATTGGCAAAGGTGCCACAGCGCAGCTTTGGCCCTTGCAGATCAGCCAAAATCGCGATCGGGCGATCCATATCTTTTTCGATTTGGCGGATAATGGCGTGGCGCGCCTTGATTTCATCATGCTGCCCATGGCTCATATTCAGGCGGAACACATCTGCCCCTGCCTCGAATAGCGCCCGGATCATTTCATAGTCATCGGAGGCCGGTCCAAGGGTTGCCACGATCTTTACATTGCGTTGGCGCTTCATACTGCCAATTTCCTCGTATTGTTTTCATTTTGTGGTAGGCCATGGGCTATATGCCGCAATTCTGGTGCTGTTTCAACTGGCGCTTGCGCATTCTGGCGATTATGCATGAGATGACTTAATAATATGACAAAGCCATGACATATCATCCTTACCAAATAATCGGTGAAAACAGGCCCTCGCGGATGTTGGTCACTTGTGACCATGCGGCCAACACCGTGCCTGAAACTGTGAACGGTGGCGATCTTGGGTTGGCCGCCGCTGATATGGCACGCCACATTGCCTATGATGTCGGAGCAGCGGGTGTCAGCTATGCCTTGGCCGAGATGTTGGATGCGCCCGCGATCCTGTCGAATTTCTCGCGATTGGTGATTGATCCAAACCGTGGAGAAGATGACCCGACCTTGTTGATGAAGCTCTACGATGGCACCATCATCCCCGGCAATCGCCATGCGGATGCGGCGGAACGCGAGCGTCGTCTGAACACCTGCTATCGCCCGTATCACACAGCCCAAGCCGAAATGGCAGCGCGCCAGGACGACACTGTGTTGATCTCGATCCACAGCTATACGCCGCAGTTGAATGGCTACCCCATACGCCCATGGCACATCGGTATTCTTTATGGCACCGACTCGCGCCTTTCAGTTCCACTGCTGGATCGGCTTCATAAAGAACCTGATCTCTGTGTCGGGGAGAACGAGCCATACGGCGGTCATTTGGATGGCGACTCCGTGGACCGGCACGCCATTGCGTACGGGCGGTTAAACACCTTGATTGAAATCCGCAATGATCTGATCGAAACTGAAGCGCAACAATACGCATGGGCAAAACGCCTTGCGCCGATCCTGACCGAGGTGCTTGAAACTTCGGGTCTATAACCAAACGAAGGGAGACAATTGAATGCCACATATCATTGTTGAATACGCTGGCCATCTGGATGAAACCCATTGCATGAACACCATCTGCAAGACCCTGTTTGACGCGGCAGCGGCCTCGGGGGTGTTCCCCGACATCAGTGCCATCAAGGTGCGCGCCCTGCCCTGTCCGTTTTCATTGATCGGGACCGAGCCGCAAAGCTTTGCCCATGCCACCATTCGCTTGCTGGCTGGACGCGAGGACGCCGTGAAGGCCGATCTGACGCGCTGCATTTTGACGGCCCTTGACCAAGCCCTGCCAGATGTCGGCAGCCTGACCGTCGATATCAAAGACATCGACACGGCCACCTACGCCAAACGAACCCTATAAGGAGCGCGACATGGATACCCAAACCGAACTCGAAGCCGCTGCTTTTCGCGCCTTGCTGAAACATCTGGACGGACGCAAAGATGTGCAGAACATCGACATGATGATCCTGACCGGAATGTGCCGCAATTGCCTATCGCGCTGGTACCAAGAGGCCGCCAATGAGCGTGGCATCGAGATGACCAAGGCCGAGGGGCGCGAGGCAATTTACGGCGAGCCCTATGGCGACTGGGTGGCCAAGTATCAAACCGATGCCACCCCCGAACAACAGGCCGCTTTTAAGGTGGCATTTGCCGAAAATGTTGGCGAGCCTACCAAGTAACGGCACACCAGAAAGGACGGACGATGCTGCGACGCTTATTCCTGGCGGCCCTTTTTGCCGCCCCTCTGGCTGGGTGTTTGTCCTCGCCTGTGTCTGAAACATCCCAACCTGTCGAATATGTTGGCCGCTGGGTCGAAGTTCTGCTGGGAGGTGACGGGGACGGGTTTGAACTGTTTGCCGATGGCGTGGCCGCCTCGATTGGTCAGTCCGAACTGACCTACACGCGGTGGCGTGCAAAACCCGGCACGCTGTTCCTGACCACAATTGACGACGCTGGGAAATCCGTTGAGGTTGGGTATTCCGCCAAGGTAAGTGACGTTACCCGCCTACATCTGAGCCAAAACGATAAGGACGATTGGCCGCGGATCTTTCGTATGGTTGACTAGTTGATATCGGCTAAAACAGGCGGCAGTTTCACACTATCAAAAGGACGCACAAGGTGCATTTTCTATCACAATGGGGCGAATTTATTGCGGCCTTTGCGGTGTTTTTCCTATCGCACTCCATCCCGGTGCGCCCCGCCATAAAGGCGCGCATTGTTGCTCGCACTGGCACGCTTGGCTTTGCCCTGCTCTACTCCGCCCTTTCCATTGCAGTTTTAACCTGGATTATCATTGCCGCCGGGCGTGCGCCCTTTGTCGAGATCTGGAGCTGGGCGTCGTGGCAAAACCATGTTCCACTGACAGGTATGTTGTTGGCCATCCTGATCGTCAGCATGGTGTTTGGCCAACCCAATCCGCTGTCCTTTGGCGGCTGGAACAATGAGCAGTTCGACCCCAAAGACTGTGGCTTGATCGGCTGGATACGTCACCCGTTGCTGGTGGCGCTTTTGATTTGGTCAGGCAGCCATATGGTCCCGAACGGCAATCTGGCACATGTCATTGTGTTCGGCTTGTTCGCCGGCTTTTCCATCCTCGGTATGAAAATCATCGACCGCCGCGCCCGCCGAATCTTGGGCACCGACAGATGGCAGACCCTGTCCAACACCCAGCAAAACCTGCGCATCACCCGCCGCGGCATCACACGCCTTGCTATCGGGGCGCTGATATACCTAGCTGTCCTTTTCAGCCATGAATGGGTGATTGGGGTATCCCCACTGCTTTAGGTTTGCACGCCCACAACATTGGTCTATGAGGGGCCCCATGACACAAATTGAATCACTTTTCGCCACCCCGATCTACCGCGCTGCCCTGTCCGGTAAGGGCAAAGCGATTGATACGGATGAACTCGAAACTTCTTGCTGGTCCATCGCTGAAGATGACGAAGCCGGACAAGACTGGTGCGAGGCAAACGACTATCCTGGCTATACCAGCTATGCGTCCTTGGACGACCTGCCGTGGCGGTTTCCGATTTTCAAAGACCTCAAAAAAGTGCTCGACAAACATGTCGCTGCCTTCGTCAAGGAATTAGCGTTCGATATTGGTGATAAGAAAATCAAACTGGACTCGCTGTGGATCAACATCCTGCCAAACGGCGGGTTGCACACCTCGCACATCCACCCCCACAGCGTGATCAGCGGCACAACCTATGTTGCTATGCCAAAGGGCACCAGCGCCATCAAATTCGAAGACCCGCGTTCTGCGATGATGATGGCCGCCCCGACCCGCAAACCCGACGCCCCGCGCGATCTGCGTCGGTTCATTTACTATGAACCCGACGTTGGCGATATTTTGCTTTGGGAAAGTTGGCTGCGCCACGAAGTGCCGATGAACAACGCCGAAGAAGAGCGCATCAGCGTCAGTTTTAATTACAGCTGGGGTTGAAGCACCAAGCCGCAGCGAATGGATGGCGCAAACCCTGCCCCGCCCAAAGTTAAAGCAGAGATGCCGTGTATTTTTCTTGACCTAAAGTTAGCTTGAGCCTTTAGAAAGAAATCTCACAAGGGGTCCGTATCTGGATTCTAGCGGTGCAATTTTGGCTTTCGGTTGCGAACACCTACTGCCTTTTTGCGCAATGAGCCGTCGTTTCAAAGGAGCCACTTTATGCATGTATTGACCGTCCTTGATCATCCCAACCCTGCTTCGTTCAGCGCGGTTGTTGCCCAGAGTTTCATGGAGGGAGCCAAAGCAGCGGGACACACTGTCGAACTTGCGGATTTGCATGCAGAGGGTTTTGACCCGCTTTGGTCGATGGCTGACATTGAAGCAGATGGCAAAGCCTCCATACCGCCGGATGTGGCAAACGAGCAGGAACGTATCGCCCGCGCAGATGCAATATGCCTTGTTTTTCCACTGTTTTGGTGGGGAATGCCGTCTATGATCAAAGGCTGGGTTGATCGCGTTTGGTCATGGGGGTGGGCATATGATCAGTTGGATGACCCAGAGATCTCCCTGCAAAGACCGCGTTCTGGCGTTCTTCTTACGCCAGCCGGAGCGCGTTCAGACGAAATGGAACAGTCTGGTTACCTTGCTGCCTTGGAAACGGCATGGATCAAAGGAACTTTTGGCTACTTTGGGTTTTCTCCGCGCAAGCTCGAAGTGCTCTACGGCTCGACAGGATCTTCAGAGCGGCGGCAGTCGCTCTTGGAGACAAGCTATCAAGTTGGCCTATCCCTGGCGCCGCCCCAACCTGCCAAGTAGGCAAGTCGAAGCTGCTTTTGGGAACGATTTTTCTGGGCACAATTATGCAGGCAGCGTCGCCGTCACCGCTGCAATACTTTCGCGCAAAATCCCCTCAATCTGACCGATCATCGCCTCGTCCATAATCAAGGTAGGTGACAAGATCAGGATGTTGCCCAAAGGTCGCGCAATCAATCCACGCTTTTGGGTTTCCTGCGCGATGCGCAGCCCGATGTTGACCTCATCCGCATAGGTTTCCTTGGTGGCTTTGTCTTTGACAAACTCCATCCCCATCATGAAATGACTGCCGCGCACATCGCCAATGATATCCAGATCGGCCAAGCCCCGTAGGGCATTTTCAAACACCTTGCCGGTGGTTTGAACGCGTTGCGGGATTTGCTCGCTTTCCAACAGGTCAATGTTGGCCAGAGCTGCAGCCGCCGCTGCCGGGTGGCCCGAGTAGGTCATGCCGTGCAAAAACATCGCGTCAGGACCGGAAATCACCTCATAAATTTCGTCCGAAATGATGGTCGCTGCCAGCGGTTGGTAACCCGAGGTCAGACCCTTTGCTGTGTTGATCACATCAGGCACCATGCCAAAAACGTCCTCGGAGGCGAATATATGGCCAAGCCGTCCAAAGGCCGTCACGACCTCGTCGGCAATGTATTTGATGTCATGGTCCGTGGTGATCTGGCGCATCCGTTTGTGATAGCCATCTGGCGCAACCAAAATACCGCCCGCCCCCATAATGGGTTCCGCGATAAAAGCCGCGATGTTTTCAGCGCCAATATTGTGGATGTTGGCCAGCATATCGTCAGCCAAGGCTTCTAGGAATTCAGCTTCGGTCATCTCGCCTGCTTCGCGATACGCATAGGGCGAGCGCAAATGGTGGACCAACCCGTCGGCTGCCGTGTCCCAGCCATCACTATAGGCAGGTGTCGTCATTGCCATCGCCAGGTGGGTAGAGCCGTGGTAGGCGCCCACGCGCGACAGGATTTTCTTCTTCTCGGGACGTCCCAAACGGTTGTTATAGTGATGCAGCATTCGTATGGCGCTGTCATTGGCTACAGAGCCCGAGTTGCTGAAATGCACATGGTTCAGATGGCCCGGTGCAAGACTTGCCAGTTTAGCGGACAGCTCTGCGGCAGCGGGGTGGGTAAAGTTGTAAAACGTCGAGTAATAATCCAGCGTTTGCAATTGCTTAGCGATGGCGTCAATGATTTCGGAACGGCCGTGGCCGACGTTGACACACCACAACCCCCCGATCCCGTCGATCAACTCGTTGCCATCGCTGTCGGTCACATAAGCGCCTTTGGCGGCGACAATAGCCGTGCGGGCACCTTGCTGTTTGAGGGCATCCAGATTGGCAAATGATTGGATCAAATGTTCGTCTTTGGCCAGTATTTCTTCGGTTGTCATCTTGTTCATGTCTCGGTTCCTTTTTAGCTGTTTGCGGCTTCAAAGCCTTGCAGGACATTGACCGTGTTCAAGCCAATTTCCGCGATGTCATAGCCGCCTTCCATCACAAACAAAGTGGGCAAGTTTGCCCCCGCGATGTCGCCGCCAAATGTTGTAAAATCGTCGCTGACCAGTTTGAAAAAACTGATCGGATCATTTTCGAATGTGTCCACACCCAGCGAAATCACCAGCGCATCCGGCTGATAGTCTTTCACCTTGACCAGCGCGTCCAGCAGGGCCGCGCGCCATTCCTCAAAACCGGTTCCCGACGCCATTGGGTAGTTGATGTTGAACCCTTTGCCAGCCCCCTCGCCGACCTCATCCACGTAGCCCAGAAAATGCGGGAACGCGTCTTCGGGTTGACCATGCAACGAGATGAAAAGCACATCGTCACGGGTGTAGAAAATGTCCTGTGTGCCGTTGCCGTGGTGGAAATCTACGTCCAAAACCGCGACCCGTTTGGCCCCGTTGTTCAAAAAACTTTGCGCCGCAATTGCTGCGTTGTTCAAGAAGCAATACCCGCCATACATATCATAGGCCGCGTGATGACCAGGCGGGCGGCACAGCGCGAAAATACCACGCGCGCCCTCCATCACCAGTTTGGCCCCCGTCAAGGCAACCTGCGCGCTGGCATAGGCCGCTTCCCAGGTGCCCTCGCTGATCGAGGTCTCGCTGGCCATCGCGTAATAGCCCAGCTTGCCATCAATGTGATTGGGGCACTTCATCGCCATGCGTCGCGCCGGCCAACAGGTGGTCATGGCCTCGCCATTATAGCCCATTGCCAACCATTCATTCCATGCGCTTTGCAAGAACTCGACGAAATCATTGTCATGAATTTGCAAGATCGTTTCCATGCCAAAATCATCCGGTGCGATCACATCGCCAAGGTCCACAGCCGTGATACGGTCCATGATATATGTCACCCTTGATGGGCGCTCAAACGGTTCGACCAATTCACCGCCAAACAGCTCGGTCTTGGAGTTGCGCAATTTATGTTTTTCGCTGTGCACAGTGATCATTTTCACATCCTACTACGGGCAAAACTTTCCTGATCCCTCCCCCACAAATGCGGGAAAGGGTTGTTGTTTTTGTTACTAGATTTGGCCGCGTTTATTTAAGCAGCTGGGTCCAAACTTTCTCGATCAGTTTTTGGCCCTTGTCCGAACAAGCTTCGGCAAAGACGACCGGAACAGTTGGTGTCGCCAGTTCTGGCGCGCCAACCATGTCGGCCTCAAAGTGATCTTCGGCCCCTGTGATCGCGGTGGCATAACGGGCAAAGTTCGCGTTGATCGCTATGTTTTCCGGTGCCATCATAAAGTTCAGGAACTTTTTAGCAGCTTCCACATTGCTTGCGCCTTTTGGCACAACGATTGAATCGAACCAACCCACAACACCTTCTTTAGGGAAGGCGTAAACAATGTTTTCATTGGCGTCCAAACGGCCCTTCATCGTATCGCCGTTCCATGCGCTGGCCATGACCACTTCGCCATTGGCCAAACGGTCAGTCATGCTCTCTGAGCTATAAAGCAGCACGGATTCCTTTTGTCCCTTCAGCAGTTCCAGGATGCGTTTAGCATCTTGCGGATCTTCGGTGCAGAACGGGACATCCAGATAAAGGCTGGCCAAGGTAAACACTTCATCGGCGCTCTTGAACACTTGCAAACGGCCGTTCACTTGATCGGAGGGCTCAAAGAATTCTTTCAATGATTCCACTTTGCCATCGTAAAGGTCGGAACGGTATTGAACCGATGCCGAACCCCAATGCCACGGGACCGAATATTCCTGCGTAGGATCCCACGGTGGGTTTTGGAATTTTTCTACGACGTTGGCGTAGTTGGACATGCCTTTGATGTCGATTTTCTGCAGCAGGTCTTCTTTGACCATGATCTCGACAAAATGCTGGCTGGGGAACACGACGTCATAGCCGGTTGCGCCAGTTTGCAATTTGGCCAGCAGTGTTTCGTTGGAGTCATATGTGTCGACAACGACTTTGATGCCGGTTTCGGCTTCAAATTTTTCAAGCAGCTCTGGAGACGTGTAGTCGGTCCAGTTGTAAAGATGCAATTCTTCTGCAAATGCGGCTGAGGACATCAACCCCATGACGGCCGCAATGGCACCGGTTTTTACTGTTTTTATCATTTTAGTTCTCCCTGTTGATTGGCTTACTTACGTGGTTTTGAGGCGATCCAGTAGATGGTAACCAGCGCCAACGAGACCCCAAACAGCACGGTCGAGATGGCGTTCACCTCTGGCGAAATACCGTTTCGGATCATCGAATAAATATAGACCGGCAAGGTGGTGGTTCCAGCCGATGAGACCATCAAGGATATAATGAAATCATCCAGCGAAATGACGAATGACAAGGTGGCACCAGCGATTATTCCGGGCATCATCATCGGCAGTGTGATGTAGCGAAATGCCTGCCATTCGGTGGCATAAAGATCGCAGGCGGCTTGCTCCATGTAGGTGTCCATACCCTCAAGTCGCGCCCGAATGGGCATAAAGGCGAATGGGATACAAAACACGGTGTGTGCAATGATCAGGTTCCCAAGGCCAAGGTTCAGACCGATGGCAGAAAAGAACATCAAGGTGGCGACCGCCGTGACGATTTCCGGCACGATCAATGGCAATGTCATGACGCCCATTGATACACCCTTGCCCCTGAACGCCCCGCCCCGCGCCAGCGCCAAAGCGCCCGCCGTTGCAATCGTGGTTGCCAAAATCGTGGCGATTAATCCGACCAGCAGAGAGTTTTTTGCCGCGTCCAGAATGGCGCCGTTGGTGAATACTTTGACGTACCAATCAATGCCGAAGCCCTTCCACACCATAGCCCGTGTGCCAGTGTTGAAGGAATAGGCAACCAGCACGATGATCGGAAAATACAGGAACGCATAAAAGAAGCCGACCAGCACATAGAGGCTTTTGAAGTGGGCGACGTTGCCAGCACCCTTTGCCTTGGTTTTCCGTGGCGCACTCATGACCCGCTCCTTTGCCTTTCGGCGCGGGTGAACCGCGCATAAAGCAACATGTTGCAGATCACAAAGATCAGCAGGATCGCCGCCACAGCCGAGCCAAACGGCCAGTTACGCGCGGTGGAGAATTGGAATTGCACCAATGTGCCAAGCATCAGGTTTTTCGCGCCACCCAGCATATCAACTGTGATGAAGTCGCCCATGCAGGGGATAAACACCAGGATCGCACCCGCCGCGATTCCGGGACCTGTCAGGGGGATCACGACGTGGCGAATAGCGCCCCACTTGTTGGAGTAAAGATCAGCCGCCGCCTCGACCAATCTAAAGTCCAGCTTTTCCAAACTGGCATAGATCGGCAGCACCATCAGCGGCAGATAGGTATATGTCAGGCCCAACACCACGGCCCCGGGCGAGTATAGCAAGCCCAGCGATCCATCTGCATCCAGAACACCCAAAAACCGAAGCGGCGCGTCAATTACACCACCGCGACCAAGGATCAAAAGCCATGCAAAAATACGGATCAGCATGTTTGTCCAAAACGGCAATGTCACCAGAAAAATCAGCAGGTTCCGGCGCCGCTCATTTTGGCGGGCAATGTAATAGGCAACCGGAAAGCCGACCAAAACCGTGACCACTGTGGCGATGCCAGCCAGCAACAAAGAGCGCCCAATGATCACCAGATAAGAGGGATCAAACACCAGATTTTCGTCGAAATCTGTCTCAAACAATATCTGTTGATAGGCTGCAAATGAAACGTTCGGATGCACCCCGCCGTAGACGTTTTGTTCCATGAACGAAATGCCGATCATGATGCAAAGCGGGATCATCATGAAAATCCCGATGATCAGATAGGTCGGGCTGAGCGCCAACCAACGGGTGCGTGCGCTTTTTTCAAACGCTGTGCTCATGAGGTCAGTTCCGCGAGGGTGTCGGCGGCGAAATCTATGCCGACACTGTCGCCAATCGCCATCTCTTTGCGCCCCAGTTCATCCCTGCTGGAATAGCGCGATTTGATCAAAGTGCCGTCATTCAGTTCCATCGAATAAATCGAAGTGCGCCCAAAGAACGATTTGTGGGTCAGGGTGGCATCTGCGCGCCCTTTGCCGGCGTCGACAATGACAACATTCTCGGGCCGCACATTTATCGAAATTTCAGCGCCCACTGTCAGATCCGTCGCCCGCTCCACTTGAAGCCCAACACCACCTTTGGAGCGATACAGCGTGCTTTTTGCATCTGTGGCTTCAATCGTCACATCAACAATATTGGTGTCACCAATAAAATCCGCCACAAAACGGCTTTTAGGACGGTTGTAGATTTCATCCGGGGTGCCGACCTGTTGCACCTGACCGTTGGACATCACCGCGATGCGGTCGCTCATCGACATGGCCTCGTCTTGGTCATGGGTGACGAAAATGAATGTAATACCAGTGTCGCGTTGCAGTTTTTGCAATTCATCCCGCATGGCCTGACGCAACTTAAGATCAAGCGCCGACAGGGGTTCATCCAACAGCAACACTTTCGGTTTCGGCGCCAGTGCCCGCGCCAGCGCGATGCGCTGCATTTGCCCGCCGGACATGTTGTTGGTGCGGCGATTACCAAAGTCTTCCATTTGGACCAAGGCCAGCATTTCTTTGACGGTTTTGTCAATCTCGGCTTGCGATTTCCCCAATCGTTTCAGACCAAAAGCGATGTTGTCATGCACCGTCATATGCGGAAATAGGGCGTAGTGCTGAAATACCGTGTTAATCGGGCGCTGGTGCGGGGCGAGGTCTTCGATCTCTTCGCCGTACAGAAATATCTTGCCTTCGGTGACTTCCTCAAAGCCCGCAATGGACCGCAACAAGGTGGTTTTTCCGCAGCCAGATGGTCCCAACAATGTAAAGAATTCATTGTCTTGGATGCTCAAAGAAACATCATTAAGCGCCACAAAGGAACCGTAGTGTTTAACAATATTCTGAACGTCTACTGCGATTTCAGCCATATAATATTCATCCCCGCTTGCCGCCCGTGGCAATACCCCTTATCTGAATTAGATCAGAGTAATCCGACCATTGGAAGGGGTATATACCCCCAAAGAGGTATTCACTCAAGTGACTGATGAAACAGAAGAATCCCAACTTGCTGTCGCAATCGCCAGTTTACATGTGGTGAGTTTCCCACATGAGTTAAGCCGCTGGCTACAGAAAACCGTGAGCTTTGATAACATAACGATTCTGGCGTATTTTCAAAATCAGGCCCCATCGCTGCTACTGTATGAGGGCAAAAATTCCAAAATTCTGGACGGCATTGCCAAGGACTATTTGGCCGGCGCCTATTTACTTGATCCTTTCCACGATCTGCACATCAACACGGTGCCCGCTGGGGTGTATTTGCTCAGCGACGTTTCGCCTGACAAATTTCGCAGCAATCCATATTACCTCGAGTATTACAAAAAGACCAAAATGATGGATGAGCTCGCCTTTGTGACCTATCCCGCATCCGGTGTTTCGCTGCATGTTTGCCTTGGCCGCGACGACAATTCCAATCAGGTCTTCACCCCGCGTGATCTTGAAAATGCGCACAGAATCGCACCCCTTGTATCGGCTTTGTCGATCAACCACTGGAATGGATTAAGGTCCGAGGGCGCCTATGCTGAAGAGGAGACCACCTCAAAACTGATCCGGGAAATGGAGCATCGCCACGGCATTTCTCTAAGTCCCAGACAGGCCGAAGTCGCCATGCTGGTCCTACGCGGTCACTCGTCCGTGTCAATCGGTCTGCGGTTGGGAGTCAGCTTTCAAACCATCAAGGTGTTTCGCAAACAGCTCTATAAAAAATGTCATATTTCCTCCCAAGCCCAGCTGTTTAAATTAATGATTCCGGTTCTGGAAATGGTGTCAGCCTCCTAGGGATTATTTGCGAGACCAAGGAAACAATTCGGTTGGGTTTCCAACACCAAATATCCTTTAGGTTTGTTGCGCCATTGCAGCACTGGCATCGCGCCACCCAGGTAGGTTGGTGTCAAGGAAATCGGCAATCTCACACAGACCCGCGTCAATCAGCGCGGTTTGCATCTGCTGCATCACACGGGGCATGAATTGCAAGTAGCCGGTTTTACCATCACGTATGTTCAGGCGTGGAAACAAGCCTACGATGCGGGTGTGCCGTTGCGCGGCCAACAGGTGATAGCGTTTCATAATTTCATCGGGCGCACCGCAAGTGGCTGGGATTGCCGCAAGATAGCGGTCCAGCATCGCGGTCTCCAACCCCGGGGCCAAGTCGCGCCGTGCGTCTTGCAGCAGCGACATCAGGTCGTATTCCGCCGCCCCCAAAACACCGTCTTGAAAGTCGAGAAGCCCGCAAGCCTGGACCCCTTTTCGGCCCGTTAGCAGCATCAGATTGTCGATATGAAAATCTCGTAGGACCAATGCCTTTGGGGCCTCTATGACGGGGGCCAATCCTTTGCGCCACAAGTCGCGGAACGCCGCATCAAAACGCGCTATGTCAAGTTGCGGGGCAACAATCGGCACGAACCATTCCGAAAAGATTGTGATCTCTTGCAGTAGCACATCCATATCATAAGCCGGCACCGCGACGGCAGTGGCCTGTGGGTGGGTATGCAGATGCACCAACGTATCAATCGCCAATTCGTACAACGCCACCTCGTCATGGCCAGCCGCCAACAATTTGCCATAGGTCGCCATGCCGAAATCTTCGATCAAGGCCAGGCCGGTGTCAGGGTCGGCCCCGAACACATGCGGCGCACTCAGGCCAAGGCTGGTCAGGTGCCGCGCCAGCCGGATAAAGGCGGCAAAGCCAACCGGATCAGTGTGATCCTCCATCAACAGCCGGTCCGCCCCTTTCAGGCGCACATAGCTACGTGGTGAAGCATCACTGGGCAAAGCAATGAGCGCTGCGTCGCTGTGCCCGTAACGCGCCAAAAAACTTGCGGCAGGCGCGGTATTTTTTAAAGAGGTAGGCGTCTGCGTCATCGGTTCAAGTATGCCTTTTTGTTGGCCTCAAGGACAGCGCGATTGCTGTTCCAGTTTTCGCGGGAGAAAGCCGCAGTGTCTGGCGCCCCTTCAATCACATCGCCGCGTTTGTGCATGTAGGTACAACGCCCTTCTAGAAAAAGACAGAACTCATCCCTGATGAGGTGACGTATCCATATTACCGGTACAGCAAACCCAAAGGCCGGATTCAGATTGCTGCTCCGAAGCTTTGTGCAACAGGTGGTCGACAAATTGCGCGATCTCGCGTGCGCAACAAATTGCGCCTCTCAACAATCAATGTGAGCAAGATAAAGCCCTGCCACAAAATTCCGAATTAACCAACTTACTATTTTTATCAGAAATAGACGCGAACAGATTCTTAGCCATCCATTTTGGTAGCCAAGAACCGGAACCAATGGAGGCTCAGATGCCCGATCCAAGGTCACCTGACGACAAAAAAAACGACGCGCCTGGTCGCGCGCCAAGGCATTACCTGCTGGAGAGGCATCGTCAAGTTATCGGCGATCTTCGCAGCGAAAGCCCGGACGCTGGATCTCAGGCTGCCTTCAACCCACGCGTGATGTCGTCCCAGATCCAGTGGGCGTCGGCTCTTGCTTGGCGGTAAGAAGCGGCTGAAAGGGTGTGGCGGCGCGGGCGGAAAATGTTTTGGGATTGGTCGTGGACGGATAAGAATTGCTGAGCCTGTCGGGAGGATTTAAATCGGTCCATGCGGTGTTCGACAGTGGTTTGTTTGCAAACCATGAGAGAGATCTTTTCTCGCCGTTGGGTCGGCACCGTAGCCTCGGAACTTGTCCGTAACAACGACCCGTGGTTCGCCAAATGCCTTGAATAGCTTGCGGAAGAATCGACCAGCGGCCCGTTTATTGCGCCGAGATTGGATGAGGATGTCGAGCACATCGCCTCGACTATCAACGGCGCGCCACAGCCAATATTTCTTCCCGTTGATCGGAAGCACAACTTCGTCTAGGTGCCATTTGTCCGCCACTTTGGGTCGATCACAGCGGATCACCTTGGCATATTGTGACCCGAATTTTGCGATCCAAGCGCGGATCGTATCATAGCTGACCATAATTCCATGCGCGGCCAACAAGTCCTCGACATCGCGCAAGCTCATGGGAAATCGGTGATAGGCCCAGACGGCGTATGCGATGATTTCAGGTGGAAAACGATGGCCTTTAAAGGCGCCAGTTTGCTTTGGTTTGGTCATACGAAAACATACCGCTACGTGAAATGCCCAGCAATTTGACGATCCCGTTGCGATTGATCGTCTGAGGGTTCCCCGCAATCAACGCCTCATGATCCACAGCCCCGCCGTTTGAGCTGAGCGGTTTGAGATCAAAATAAAGTACGCCCATCGGTAGGGCCCCGTAATTCACGACCACCTGATCATATTCCTTTGTGTCAAAATGATCGCTGTAATCCGTGCCGATGGTTGCGGTCAGTGTGTTGCCGCTGCGTGCAATGTTCAGCAGGCGGCGGGTCACTATAAAGGTCACGTCTTTGTCCTGTAGTGAACGCATAAAGGGCACCAAATTCATCGCCATGATATCAGCGGCAAAAACCCGATCAGGAGTCATCACCTCAACGGTTGATCCCGCAGCAGCAGCGATCTATGCGGCCTGCAAGGCGGGGTGATCGCCGCTCTCGTCATAGATCAGGATATTCTTGGCGGGCTTTACATCGCCCGCAGTGATGTCCCATGAGGTGACAGCATTAGCGGCGTCAACGCCGGTTTCTAATAGTTCGGTGTTTGGCATGCCGCCGGTGGCCACTATTACCACGTCTGAGTTAAGTGCCGTCACATCATTGACTTCGGCCCATGTGTTGAAATGGAACACCACATCGCGCGCCGTAACTGCTCAGATCATCCTCACAAATGTCTCTTTCCTAAGAGTCCGCCACAGAATCGACACTTGTGTCAAGATTTCTATAATGCTGCCTATGAATGCACCTGTTCCACGCCAACGCGGCTCAAAAGAACTCTGGCTAAATGCCGCCTACGATCTGTTGATCGCGGATGGCATTGATGGCGTAAAAATCATGCCCCTGGCCAAACGCCTTAACCTTTCGCGCACCGGGTTTTACTGGTTTTTCAAAGACATCTCGGAACTGCACGGGGCCTTGATCCACCGTTGGGAGAGCCAAAACACCGGCAACCTGATTGAACGTTGCAATATCGACGCCGCCAACATCTGCGAAGCCCTGTTCAATCTTATGGATTGCTGGCTGGAACCAGCCATTTTTGACGCGCAGCTTGATCTGGTGATTCGCAATTGGGCCCGTGTGGACGCCGATCTACAGCGTCGGATTGACGTGGCGGATCGCACACGTATCGACGCAATAGCGGGCATGTTCACGCGCCACGGGTTTTCGTTTGAACAAGCGGATGTGCGCAGCCTGACGGTCATCTATACGCAGATCGGTTATATCTCGATGCAGGTCGAGGAAAACCGCCAAGACAGGCTCGCTCGTGTGCAACACTACGTCGAACTTTTCGCGGGCGTTCGCCCCGCGCCGGAGGATGTGCAGCGGTTTCTAGATCGGCATCACACCTGATGGGCTGCTGGTTTTCCGATTGAATACACCACTAGCCCGCGACCAAAGTCGACACCAGCTTATCCAGCATTTCGCAACAATCGGCCAGTTCGGCAGGCTCAATGTATTCATCCGGTTTATGCGCCCTTGTCATTGACCCCGGCCCGCAGATTATCGCGGAAAATCCGGCGGCGTTGAACAACCCCGCTTCGGTGCCATAGCTGACTGCGGGGATGGCAGCGCGCCCTGTGAGTTGCTGCAACATGTTGGCTAGGGTGTCGTCAGATGGTGGCGGCAAAGCGGGATACATTCCCAAGGTCTCGACCTCTAATGACAAGGCCGCGCCACGGTCAACCTGATCTTGTGCAAATCTGGTGATCCGGTCGATCATATCGGTTGGGTTTTGGCCGGGTACGGCGCGGCACTCGACCCATAAACCACAAGCATCAGGGATGATGTTCACAGCCGTGCCACCGGCGATCATGCCTGCAACCACGGTTGAATGCGGCGGATCGAACCGCGGGTCAAACGGGCCATTGGTTGCCAGCTCTGCGTTCAAGTCGCGTACAAACAATGCCAGTTCGGCTATCGGATAGATCGCGTTAGCACCCTCGCTGGGGGTCGAGGAATGGGCCGACGCCCCCGTCAATCGCAAAGTCGCGGCGTGTTTACCCTTGTGGGATAAAGCCGGTGCCATGTTGGTGGGCTCGCCAATGATGCAGCCCAAAGGGGGGGCGCAAAGATCTGGCAGGCGTTCGATCATATGCCCCACCCCACGGCAGCCAATTTCTTCGTCATACGAAAACGCAAAATGCAAAGGGTGGCTGAGTGCCGTATCACCATGCACATAGGCCGTCGCCAACATGCTGGCCAAGAACCCTTTCATATCGGTCGTGCCGCGACCATAAAGCCGCCCATCCCGCGTCGTTAAAGTGAACGGATCAGACGTCCAGTCTTGTCCCGCGACCGGCACCACATCCATGTGACCAGACAGGATGTATCCCGACTGATCAGCCGGTCCAAGGGTAGCGAAAATATTGTCGCGATCACCCTCGGGGCCGCGCAAAACGCTCACCTTGGCACCTGCGCGTTCTAGATGGTGCTGCACATAGGCTGACATGGCGGCATTGGACTGACCGGGCAGATCGGGGATCGCCACAAGGTCGGCCAAGAGTGTCTCAACATGCATATTCGGTCCTTGGGTTGGAATTTGAACATTGGGCATGACAGCGCCTGCCATTTGCATAGCGCGTGAGAGTTATTTGTGCGACAGGGAATTTTATCCGCCGAGTTTGGGCATGCCAAAGCGGCGGGTTTGCGACCATTGGCCAACCCGCCGCTTTGCACATCGTGGATGGTGTTGATTTTGCTTAGCCCAAAAGCAGGATGTCCGACCCACCCGCGCCACGGCGCAAGGCATGAACATCGGCAAGCGCGGGATCGTTTGACCACGCAATGGCGGCCTCGCGATCAGGAAAGCTTAGCAATGCAGCCACATCCGGCGCATTGGGTGCGCCATCCAGCACGGTAAATTCCCGCGCCGCGCTTTCGACTTTGCCGCCGTGTTTTGCAAGCGCCGCTTCTGCGACATCGCGGTATGCGGCCAAGGCGTCTGGGTTGGTGACGGTCAATTTTGCATAGGCATAGATCATGGTTCGCTCCTTTGTGAATTGGTAGGTTCAACATAGCAACTTTCCCACAAGCGAAAACGCGTGCAATTGCACATACTACATGCAAAAATGCATGCATGAGTATTGCATGGGACGACATACGCACGGTTTTGATGTTGGTGCGCCATCGCTCGTTGGCGGGGGCAGCCGATGCATTGGGCGTGAACTATACCACTGTGGCCCGACGCATACGCCGCGCCGAAGAGGCCCTGGGTCACCCTCTGTTTGAACGGTTGCCTGACGGGTATCGACCCACGGCTGCGGCTCATTTGATTGCACAGCACGCAGATCAAATGGAAGACACCGAACACAGTATGATGCGCCAATTGCAAGGCATTGAGACAACGCTTAGCGGTGTACTGACCCTGACCGCGCCGCAACTCTTGATCGCCAATTTTCTGGCGCCGGTCATCGAGCAATTCACCAATATGCACCCGAATATCGAACTGCGTATTTTGGCAACCAACACGCTGTTGGACCTGACACGTCTTGAGGCCGATCTGGCCATTCGCATCAGCCGCACGCCAGGGGATACACTAAAGGGTCTGCGGCTTTTGCGGCAGGAAAACGCCAGTTTCGCCAGCCAGGAGATTGCAGATCGCATCGCGTCTGATCCAACCGCAATGATCGACTGGATTGTCTATGACGCCTATCCCGACCTGCCCAAAGGCATTGACGCTGGTTTTCCCAACAATCGTGTACGCTATCGGTTTGACGATATGGTGGCGATGTTGGGCGCGGCGCAGGCGGGGTTGGGGGTGGTTCGGATGCCGATGTTCCTTGGACGGGCGGCAACGGGACTTGCATTGGTTCCGGTTCTTTCGCCCCAACCCTATGCAGACATCTGGGTGGTTGGGCATCCTGACGTTTGGCCCTCGCAAAAACTGCGCGCCTTTCGTAGCATTCTGGTGAAATACTGCAAGACTCACAAACAAGATTTCGTGGCTTGAGATTGCGCCCGCGATAGGTGAAATTGTAGGTCAACGCCAAAGGAGATTGCGACATGATTGTTTACGGACTGAACACCTGTACTGATTGCAAAAACGCCCGCAAAGCGTTGGAGGCCGCCGGCAAGAACGTGGAATTTCGCGACGTCCGTGACCAGCCATTGAGCGAAGCGGAATTGGCCGGTTTGGTTGCCGAGTTTGGGGATCGGCTGGTGGATCGCACCACGAATGACTGGCGCGGATTAACCGATTGGCTAAAGCATTCCGAGGTCGAAGCACAGATTGAAGCCAAGCCCAAACTGATGGCCCGTCCAATCATTCAGGATGGGGATGTTTATTATCTCGGATGGGACCAAACCGTGCAGGATGCTTTGCTGTCCTAGTGAATTAGGTGACAAAGCACACTCAAGACCTTGCCTAACCAATAATGTTGACCCGATACCCCGCTCGGGGAAAATGCACGTCAATGTTTCCAACATCTGCGTCCCGTCTGCGCAACACAACAGTTTCGCTGTTCGCGGACACGATCTCGCCTTCAATCGGTTGCTCGCCCCCATCAACATCAGGCGAAACGCTGACCCGCATTTCGGGTTCGAGCCCTTGCGGATCCAGCGGGTCCTTGGCCTGTTTTGTGATCGGTTCGCTTTCGCTGGCCCGCGTGATGGCAGCCTCGGCAGACATATCAGTCATTGTGCCGTGGCCGATTTTGGCAACATTTTGCTCCCAGCGCTGCAACTCGGCGAACTCGGACAAAAAGCCCGGCCCTTGGTTCCACCGTCCCCGTAAAAACCACACCACATAGTATAGTTGCGCATCAATCGCGGCGGCATCTTTTCCCAACAGAAATTCGCGTCCATCCGACAGTTGCGTATTCACCCAATGCAAAGGCGCACGCAGCTGCGACGCAAGATGGGGCAAGGCAGCGTTGGCGGCATTTAATTTCTCGGTCCAGTTCTGACCAAGGTAAAGCCGCCCGCGATCTTGGGCAAAATCCTGTGGCAACCCGTCCCCCGCCGCGCCCAGAATGACCTTTACCCCCAAGTCGAAAAATGCCCCGTCCGTCCAGCGACTTAGGCACCACATCAGCCCCGCATCGGCGGTGGGAAAGAACGTCGGCGATGGAAACCGTCGTTCCAGTTCGTGCAGAATACAATGCGTGTCGCAGTAGATATCCGCGCCGATTTGCATAACGGGCGTTCGTCTGTAACCGCCCGTCAATTTGGTGAGCATTGGTTTTGGTGGCAGCCGCGGAATTTCGACCGAGCGCCACACCAACCCTTTGATGCCAAACGCCACCCGCGCTTTTTCGGCCACGGGGGACTGCGGGTAATTATGCAGAATGATTTCGGCCGATGCGTTGGTCATGGGGGGCTTTCTGTTGGTGTTGATCGTGAGGTTCACACCTAGATGAGTTTTTCTGGTTTGTCTCGTCCGAGACATAATAGGCGCGTGGAAACGGCTTGCGATGCATTCAGGTCATTGGTGTTTGGGGTGATGCCGTGGTATCTTGTGGGCCACGGTTGGCGTGCTACGAAACCGTGACTGTAAAATGCCAACAGACGCGACCCGTGTCAAAACGCAGAGGGAAAAATGCAATCTATTTTGATCCTAGGGTCCGGCCCCACAGTGTTACAGGCGCGCAACTGGCCGCGTGAACCGTTTGACCGGATTGTTGCGATCAACAATGCTTGGCGTGTGCGCCCTGATTGGGATGATGCGATTTACCCGTGGGATTTTCCAGCAGATCGGCAACCGCCTACCTCGCTGACCACGACTGGCGACCGGACGCTGGTGACTGAAAATGATTTTGTGACATCGCAAAACGCCCATGGCGGGTTTATCTATGCTGGCGGCACGATGGCGTTTACAGCCGCCTATTGGGCGCTGCATCATTACCGCCCAAAGGTGATTGCGATGATGGGGTGCGACATGCATTACCCACCCGGGCAAACCCATTTTTATGGCAAGGGCAGCGCGGATCCATTGCGCGATGATATCACGTTGCAATCCCTAGAGGCCAAATCGGCACGGCTGATGGCCTTGGCGGCGCAGCAAGGTTGCGCGATGGTAAACCTATCGGACCAGCCTTCACGATTGGTGTTCCCACGCGGAGATGTTATGCAACTACGTGAGGCGCCAGTTGTGGTGTTTGATCAAGCCGATGTTGAAGCGATTTTGGCACGGGAGCAGGCGTTGGGGTATTACGTCCAGTCGGGGCGATACTGGGAAGAGTTGGACAGATTTGATGCCGCAGCTCTGCGTGATTTGGACGCGGCTTGGCTGGCAATGCTGTAGGTTTGCATTTACACATTGATCAGTCTTGCGCTCTGGGGTGTAGGCTAGGACCTCCAAAACCCGATTGTCGGCAGGCGGGCCATTTTGACAACAGCCGCCCTCCAACTTGGTTTTTGCATCGCAAACCTTCGTGCGGTTAAACGCTCAACTTGATGACGCGCTTGCCAAAGGCCTCGCCCCGCAACACGCCGGCAAATGCGGCTGGGGCTTGCTCCAATCCGTTGATCATTTCTTCCTGATACTTGATTTCATCCTGCCCAACCCAATTGGTCATCAGTTGGGCAAATTCAGGATAGAGATGTAGGAGCCAAGCGAAAGGTATTCGTTGCGCAATAACATCTGGCCTTTGGCAACCACTGGAAACTCTACAACTTCTAGGCGAAGTATGTTATGGTCCGGTTCTCCCTTTGGCCGTTCGGCCAGAACAAATCTGCGATTTTCTGCGTTTGATCGGGACACGGAGGTGGCTCTTTATAGCTCTGATCTGGCAATGTTAGTTTTGCCTTAGACATTTCACCTAGGGTCGCGAGCTGCCACAAACAAGGAGTCGCTTGTGACAGAATTTTTACGGCCCGTTTTGCATATTGCAATCGGGCAGTCAGCCCCTGCCAGGGATCAATCGAAACAGGTCGATTTTAACGGCTTGCAACCAATTAACACGGCGACTGCTATCGCATAACAACCCGCTGAGTTTGGATAACATCACCGGATTTGGTAAAAATCATTCATCGAAACAACACAAACCTGATTATCATTTTTAAACACGGAGAATTACCATGAAACGTTCAGTATTATCTTCCTTCATTACCGGCATCACTCTTGCAGGTGTTTGCACCCTTTCCTTGGCTCAGGCCGCTGCCGCACTGGATGCCAAAGCCACCCAAGCCGTCAATGTTCGCTCGGGCCCCGGCGCCAGTTATTCCAAGGTCGACGTCCTGTCGTCCGGCGAAGAGGTCAACATCAAAGAATGCAAAGGCAGCTGGTGCTATGTCGAACATTCCGGCCCGGATGGCTGGGTCAGCGGCAACTACCTAAAGGCTGAAGAAGGCGCAGGATCAGGCCAGTCCGGCGGCTCGAACAACCAAAAGATTGACCCAGCCCTTGCGGCCATCCTTGGTGCGATTTTGGGTGCCGTTGTGGTTGACGCCCTGGATGATGATGACCCCGCACCAACACCGCCTCCTACCCCAACGCCGCCCACACCGCCGGCACCTGTGCTGGAAACAGGGACCTACACGGTTCAGCAACTCAGCAACGGCCGCTATCTGGACGCCCATGTGGTTTCCTCGGATGATTATCGTGTGGTGACCCGCGATGCGCAAAACAACGCAACCCAACTGTGGGTGTTCAAACGCAAACCCAACGGCACTTACACCATTCAGCAACTGTCAAACATGCGGTTTATGGATGCCCATGAGGGGTCGCACGACAATTCAATCGTGACCCGTCCTGCCCAAGGGAACACCACCCAAGAATGGAGACTGCATAAGCTAGCCAATGGCACATTCACAATCCGTCAGCGCAGCAACGGGCGCTTCATGGATGCCCATGAAGGGACCAAGGACAATGATGTGGTGACACGTAACGCACAGGGCAATCCGACCCAACAATGGATACTGACGCGCCGCTGATCTAGTGGCCTAAACATTCCCCCCGTCGCGGCACATTTCAGCGCGACGGGGGTTTTGACATTTTCACAAAGGATATTGAATATGAAAGCGTCCATTGGATCTGCCTTGCTTTTGCTCATCACTGTAGGGCAAATTTCAGCCTGTAAACACGAGATGCCATCAGAGGAAAGCTCCACGAGCATCCCCCCCTCTCAGGCCGTGTTTAAGATTGCGGCGGGTACCGTTCCTTGCACCAAAGGCAGCCCCGTCGGCCAATCCCTGTCGGCCAGATGTTTGGTTGTGAACGGCCAGACTTTCCATAATGACATTGAGGGGTATGACCATCAGGAAGGCACTGGCCAGACCATCAAAATTGCCCGCACCCAGATTTGCGATCCAAAGGTCTTTAACAGCTGCCCACAAGACATCGGCAGCATTTACCGATATCGCCTGCTTGAAATCATCTCGTAAAAAGACAGCGACCCTCGTGAGAACCCAGCTGCCCCCAGATATCTTCCCAAAAGATACAAACGCGATTCCAAGTGACCTGCCACTAAGAATTTCCTCCATTTTGAACTAGAGTCTGGCCTAACCAAAGGACAGACAATGAAACGATCAAGATTTTCGGACGAACAAGTTATTGGGATTTTGCAAGAGCATGAGG
>Ga0209633_10001075_pt1 | contig 29477 bp, 49 predicted proteins | sample Cruoilmetagenom1_FD_187290 | JGI IMG/M metagenome (GOLD analysis project Ga0209633, IMG submission 187290) | Oil polluted marine microbial communities from Coal Oil Point, Santa Barbara, California, USA - Sample 1 (SPAdes) (version 2) | ecosystem: Environmental > Aquatic > Marine > Oil seeps ... | reverse complement strand
CTCCCTCAAATGGCTAGACGCGATTGTTCGGATGCCTACTTTGTTTTTCCTCTGGCGCTCGTTCCTCGCACGACGGAAAAACAGTGCGGCCTGATCGCTACCGGGGACTAACCGCCTTCGCTTCGCTCTCCATGGCGGTCAGCGTTAGAAAATGGTTTATTCCAGTTTCATTATAAACCAGCCTGGCCTTTGCCTCTTTTTCATTATCAGTGTCACACTCTGAGTTTGTATCCAATGCCGTAATCTGTCGATTTCCCCAAGACAAGTAAATTAAATTTGGCCTTTCTTTCGATACCGTTGCCTTGGCTACTTCACCTCTTGGTAGCTTCACCTCGAATTCCTTACAATGGTCTTTTCGATCTTTTCCTCCTATTCCGTCATCCTCACCCGATCTATGCGCATCCCCAAATTTTTTGTAGTATCCACAGACCATCATTTGTAGCTTGGTTAATTCTTCATCTTTGATTAACACATATGCAGATACTGGGTATGGTCCTGATTCAAGCCCCCGTTCAATAGAATAGCGGCTCATAAGGAAAGGAATGCGAAAAGAGCGTTGTGTAACATATTGGCGAGGCGATATTATGTAACGAAATGTGGACTCAGGCCCTATGACGCCTCGTATAATAGGGTTCTTCCGCTGCTGGATGAGCTGTTCTCTGTGCCTTTCGGCCAAATCCAGCTCAGCCGCAATCGCCTGCCACCCACCACCTACAGCTAATTGCGAGGTTTTTTGAAGAAGAGCCATTTCGTAGGAGTTAATGCCTTCATGAACGGGCTGAACTAAAATAACTTCAGCTGTGCCTTTGGGAGGACCCTTTATGCTAAATAGGAATTCAGCGTGATAGTCTTTTGTGTAGTTCTGAAAACCGGTGACCCAGCGCCAAATATATGTCAAGTAATCTTGATGTTCAGGCTCAACCCAAATATCAAATTTTAGCTTAAAAAGCTCACCTTCTTCTCCATCGGTCACAATGCTGTCAATGTCGAAATCTTCCGCAACATCAATTTTATGTGCTGAAAATGACTCCAAATTAGTGAAACCGTCGCCTACCAGCCCTGAAAAATCTGGCGCGCTAACTTTCACGATGGGCTCAGCACTCTTAAAATCTTGTTGTGATACATCTCCGGTAGAAGGATTGCTCGCATCTGGTCCAGTAGGGGCTATCGCTATTTTGCCCTTCTGTGATAGATTGGATGAAAAAAAATGCCCTTGATTTATTTTAAATGGATTAATGCTGGCAAGCGCTACTTTATCTGTCACGCTCCCCTGTTGACTTTTAAGGCTGTTCGCTGTTTTTGCGGGGCTGAGAGCCATAGGGCGGCCTATTTCAAAGCTCCCACTGTGTCTAACACATGATACTGTAGTTAAAGTAGTAGCCAACAATAATAGGAGAAAGATAAGATTTGATTTATTTGAACCAATCTCGTTGGCGATCATCTTTTCTTTATTTGTCATAGCGGTTACTCCTTTTTCAAAGATAACAAAGGCATTCTCACGCTTAGCATTCACAACGAATGGGGTTGCAGCTCCCCGCACAAGCTCTGCGCTTGCTTATAAAGGGGTCGAGTCTTGTCTTTTACCTCTATGGGTAGACATGAAGCTCGCCCCAACGCCCACTCATGGCCGAAACCAGCCCTTGCCTCAGCCAGAATACCAAGCATCAGAAAATCTTACAATCGGAAACAAGTGCGTGGGGTCAAAGCATGCGCGGGGTCAGGTCTCCCATTGCACGTTCAATCTGTTCGCCGTGCTTTTTTGTTCTCGATCAATTTTCGCCACTTGTCGCCAATTCGATCCTTGAGTTCTTCATTCTCGCTCATATTATGTTGAAACGGATGGGGTCAGTTCTCACATTGCAACATTCTTGAGGTGGATGTCAACGACGATCTGATCGCCTCGATAATTTGGGTCAGAGTAAAATTAATTTTCAATCTCTTTTAACGATGCCGCACATTGTGTTTGAGCGTCCGCTCCTAGCCGGTAGCTGCCGGTCAGGGCTCGTAATCGCTCTGGCTACTTTGAACAGCAGCTATCGACCCAAAGCCGGCATTCAGATGTGCCTTTTTGAATCGGGATAATGTTGCAGCTCAGTGGCGCGGTGTAGCCGCGGGTTAGCGATCAAGCAGGAAATCCAGAACGCAATTGGTGAATGCTTGAGGTCGTTCCATGTGTATGGAATGGGCGGCGTTGCTTATCACCGAAAGATAGGCTCTGGGGATCGCCCGTGCCAGGTCAGAACTTTCTCCCGTAGGGAATAAGAGGTCTTCTTTCCCGCTAATCACCATAGTCTTTGCGCGGACTCGCGATAGATCTTCGGTGCCATCATAACTTGTCATCGCCTTAACCTGATTTCGGAACGCGGCTGCACTCTGCGGATAAGGATATTCAATTGCAAATCGCACCGCATCGTTTACAGCCGCATCGTTTTCAAAGAACCGCCTCGAAAATATCCAGTAGAAGATGGTCCGAAACCACATTCCCAGGTCCATCCGAGATTCCAAGCATGAGGCCCAATCAGAAAACAGAGCATTGTTGCGCTTGGAATTTGAGACCGATGTTCCAGCAAGGATTAGCTTGTTAACGCAGTCAGGGTAACGTATGGCGAGATCCAAGGCCACAAACCCCCCCATTGAATGGCCAACCAGGTTGACGTATGAAAGCCCCAGGTGTTTGATAAGCGCAACACTATCGTGGACAATCTGCCGGATGCTTATCTCGATATTCTGAGGCATTGTTCTGCCTACACCTCTGTTATCGGGGGTTATGACAAGGTAGTGCCGAGACAGGTTCTTGATTACCGCCTGCCAGCTTTGCGAGTCACTGGCTAAACCGGAGATAAGTATCAGCGGTTTGCCTTTACCCTGAATTTCATAATAAAGGTCAATACCATTCAATATTGCTTTTGGCATATCGTAATCAATGCAAACGGATGGGGTCAGTTCTCACATTGCAACATTCTTGAGGTGGATGTCAACGACGATCTGATCGTCTCGATAATTTGGGTCGGAGTAAAATTAATTTTCGACCTCTTTTAAAGAGAGCACAGAGTCAGTTCTCTTATTGTTGCATTTATTGACGAACTACATTTCCTACTGTCGCGAAGTGTACACCATAGCTTGACGGTGTCTTCGTATTTTCCAATGCACCATAAGCATGCATGGGGTCAGGTCTCCCATTGCACAAGCGGTCTGTGGTAACACTCAATTCGCTAGATGCATTTTTAGCGCACATGACCGACAGGTGCCTCGAATGGAGCTGCGCTTAGTTCGTTAAGAGCTTACGCATGCCCGCTTCGTCTACCACCGGCGTAATGTGGTTGACATTCAAGTCGGTCCAAGCATGGAACAATGCGCCAAGCTCCAGGGAATCGGCTGCCTCGACAACACTCCAGCCTTCGAGCTGGGTTACAGAAAACCAGTTCCCGATAATTTTTACTCCCTCTGGCTCAGCATCGCCTATCTTCAAGAAGCGTTCAAGAACGGTATCGCGGTGCTCGGGTGTGATTTCGTAATGGATAGCAAACAACATTGGGATTTCTCCTTGAAACCTTGCGGCCCGTGGAAGACTCCGCCGAGAAGGCCAAAAACCGTTCCGGTCAGGCCCCATTGGCATCGTCCATCACGGAAATGCCACTGAAAGTGAGTAAGCTGTCGTTTCGGCCGGTGTTTCCACCGGTGCATTCCAATTCTATCCCTTGCATCCTTTCCGCGCAGCAGAAACTTTCAGGAAGCATATCATCACCTCACAATCCTCCGCACGGTCCTCGGGCTGAGATTGAACATCTCCGATATCTGCCCGACTCCAAGACCGTCCGAATACAACCGGCATATCCTTTCGTTCCGCTCATCCCGAAAGCTGCACGGGAGGTAGCCAGCGTTGCGCGGATGCCGAAGGCGATCCGCCGTTGTGTGAACGGCGGTTGCATCCGAGACTGTCGTCGATGATCTTGTGTTCGGGTTCACGCAGCATGGCGGCCTCCATCGGTGTTGAGTTCTGCGATTTTTTTGCTGATTGCGAAGACGGATGATCGCTTTTTGCAAAATCCACGAGGAGCGCGCCACATCAGCGACCACTTTCCGCATTTCAGATAGCCCCGATCGCGAATGTGCCGCGCGGTTGCGGTTACATCACGCCCGGCACAGATACGTTCAAAACTCTGGCGAAGCAGATACCAATAATTCGCATCCTGCCAATCGGCCAGCTCCGGGATTCCGGAAATCAACCGATCCGGCGGCACGACATCATCGTCGACGCTCTGTCTTGACGACATTCTCGCAGCGACTGGCTTGCTCGCTTGTGCCGGCCGGAAATATTCCCTGGGTACACCGCAGCCTATGAGATATTCGATCGCTGCCTTTGGCGCCAGTCTCCGAAGCTCTGACAGAATTCTTGGATTGACACGATCGAACGGGTTGCCGCCGTCGCAGGTCCCGGGCCGATTTCCGGTCACCATGGCATCGAATGCCCGGATGACTTCCAGATGGAACTTGGCGCTGATCCACATGGCGTAGGCGTAGACGAGTTCTTTGCAGGCGTAGGTGCCTTGTGGTGTTCCATCCGCACGATTGCCGCGAATGGTCTTGATTGGAGTGATCTGCATATCTGTAGAGCACTCTATCTCTTCAATCAGCGCCTTAGTTTGATCTGTGCGCAGGAAAAGAGCTGGCTGGTGTTTCTTCTCGTGTCCAGCGGCTTTGTGCAGATCGTTCAGGGAATACAGCCCGTCATGCAGACGGATTGAGGTATTGATTACGGTAAGTGCGGTCATGATGGTTCTCCTTGGCCTTTTTGGAAAAACCGCCACCATTGAGACCAATCAAAGGCGGCGGGCTGTACGGGTTGGTCTACCTGGCAACCGGGGTCAGGCGAGCCTGACGGCTCCCGCGCACAGCCCGCCATAACTGGAATTCCGGACATGAAAAAACGCGCTCGAATGGCGCGTCTGCGCTGATTGCTTCGGGAGACCAATCCCGACACCGGATTGTGCCGGTGCACTTTCAATGAACACCATTTTTCAACAAGGTCAACTACACTATTCATCGTCACCTCGTAATCGATCCATGAGATATTCTTTTATTGGCCACCATAAAGCGAAAAACAAAATTAAGAGTGGGAGAGAGATATGAGGCGGAACAAACGCACCTAAAGGAAATGCCACGATACCAATGATGAGAACATCGAACCATTCTTCCTGGAAAAAAGAATACTTACGCATTTTGAACTCCGATGAGTTGATGGAAAAAGATTGGAAATTGGCCAGCGAGCTGATCTCGGATGGCTATGCCGATGGTAAGGTACTGCGTGACAGCGACAGCAAAACCGATGAGATCCACGATCTTCTCTGGAAAGGCGCCAATACGAATGGCAGATTGTTCGCCGATCAGCTTGCCGAGCGGATCAGGAAATCGTCGTTGATCTATCGGGTGAAAGCTTTCATGATCGGTGTTGCTATCTGGATCTCCGGCTACCTCATGAAATGCGACTATCTCGATCTTCTCTTCGGAATATTCAAATAACCCGGTCATTTCAAAATCCTCTCCACCGTCCGCCGGCTGATACCGAAAATCTTCGATATCTGACAAATCTTCACTCCAGCCGCATACAACCGGCATATCCGCTCATTCCGCTCGTCGCGAAAGCTGCGCGGCAGATAGACCTCCTGCCCGCCCTCAACCATCAGCCAGCGCTCGATGATCGGGAATGGGTCGACGCCGCTTCTGGCGATTTCCCGTTCCAATGTGGCCATGGCGTTTGCTTTCATGATGGCACGTAGTACCCCGATGGCTGTTTCGGTTCCTGCGGAGTCGGTTTTGCCCGGGCCGTTTCGGATGATCCGGTGACGAACAGGTCGGCCTGCGCCAGTTTCCCGCGCTCGCGCTCCCAGCGCTCGTCCGTGAACCGATCCAGCCCGAGAAACACGGCTCCGAACAGCGCATAGCGTAAAATATCGCGCCGCTCGATCGGCTGGCCGGATCGTGCGATCCAGCGCGTGACCTTGCGGCCGCGGTGGCGAACGATCTGCTTCGCTTCGCCGAGCAGCTGCTGGTAAAACTCGATCGGCAGGTCTTTGCTGAAGTGGATCGCCTGCCGGCGCATCTTTTCGTCTCTGGCCATGATCGTTTCGATGCGGTTGGATACCCATTTCTGGGTCGCATCGCCGACCGACCAGAGCTTTACCCCGGCTGGGATGTATTTGCCGCGGAAATTGACGTCCTGCGCGCTCGGCTGGCCGGCGATGATCGGCCTGCCGGGCTTGGATGAGCCTTTGATCGCCATGACGTGTTGAGTCTGGCCGTTGATCCAGCGCCGACGCCGCATCCGGCAGAACTCGTAGACCTCCTGCGTGTAATTGCCGTCGCCGGAATCCACGCAGGCGACCGTGATCAATTGAAACGAGCCGCTGACGTGCCTGATCGGCGTTTTCAGGATGGTGTCGAGTTCGGCCCATGGTTCGTCCAATGTCGGATTGCCATAGATCACCTGTGTATTCACAGTCCACGGCTCGAGGCCGCATGGGCCTGGTCCCCAGGCATAAATGTCGACCTCGATCCTGTTGCCTTGAACATCGACGCCGGCCGTGAGGATGATGCCGCCTTCCGGGATGATCCCGAGCGGGAATGCTTCGGCGGTTTCCATCAGATCTTCCGGTTTGATGTGAACTGATGCCGGGCTCCACACCCGCGCCAGCCTGGTGTTGTAAAACACCTGCATCTTTTCCGGATCGCCCTTTTTCAACTCGATCTCTGCGTCGATGAACTCCCGCGAGAGATCCATCCAGGATGTCCAGCCGATCGGGGCGTAAAGCGCCGATATCGTATAGCTGGTCGTCTCGCCGTCGCCTTTTTCGGAGGCTCGCCACTCTCCGCCTTCCAGCATTTTCGTTTTTTCGCCGTGCCGGATCATGCAGCCGTTGGCCGAGCACGCATACCAGGCATCGCCTTTGGCCGGGTCGTACTGCAGGTTCTCCCATTCCAGCGTCTGCTTTTCGCCGCAATGCGGACATGGCACGAAATAGCGGCGCTGATCGCCGGACAGGAACAGTTCCATGATCCGGCTGGCATCTTCTTCAGTCGGCGAGCTGGTGTAGTAGAATTTCGCCTTCTTCCCGTAGGTCGATGCGCGTTTCTCGACCAGGCCGATCGGATCACCCTCTCCCTGGATCTCTCGCAGCAGCCTGTCGATTTCGTCGACGTAGATGTATCTTGCCGAGGCCTCGGACAAATTGCCCGCTGAGCGGCCTGTGAGGAACCAGATGGTGCCGCCGTTGAACTCTTTCGTGTCCAACGTATTCCGATTGTCCCGCGACCGTTTCGCGGCCACTGTTGCACGCAACGGTGCTACCACCTGAGCGATCTTGTCGAACCGGGACGATATCCTCTTGGCCAGCTTGTCGGTCGGCAACAGCACGATCACATTCGCCGGCGCATTGCAGATGATGGCGCTCACCCAGTTGAGCCCGACCTGTGTTTTCAGCAATTGTGACGCGCCCATCACCACGACCTTTTTCGCCGGATGTTCCGGCGACAATGCTCGCAGCACATCGCGCGCAAATGGCGTCCGCGCAATCCGATACGGCCCCGGCTCCGCGGCACCGGCCTCGGCGGGAATCACCATGTGTTTCTCGGACCACTCGTCGACCATCAACGGCGGATCCGGCATCAGCCCGGATTGGAAAGCGTTCGCGTAAACACGGAAACCATCAGGCCGCATCATCGATCTCCTCTGGATCTTCCATCACCATGCCGGATACCGCTGTCAGCTCGTTGCGCATGATTTCCCGCAAACGGCATTCCAACTCCCACGGATCCGACAATGATGCAAGCTCTGCGGCATATTTCGACGGCAATGTCGTCACCAGCGCATCCCGCAGCATCCGCGCCAGCGAAAAAGCGGCGCGCTCGGTACCGGTCTTGTCCACAAGATTCCCGCGGCGCTCGTCGAGCTCCAATTCTTTCAACGCAGCTGTGGCAGCTTCGGTGCGTGCCTTCGCATCCGCCCAACCCGGCTTGCCGGCGCCAACGCTCAACGGTTTTTTGCCTTCCGCGCGGTCGCTCCTATTGTCCCCATGATAATCAGCCCTCTTGCGTGTATTGGCGGCCCACTGGATGTCAGCGACATCCGGATCGATCTTCCCATCGATCAAACTGATCCGCCCGGACTGCACCGCCTTGGCAACAGCCTGCCCGGTCCCGCCCGACAGCCCCTTCGCCTTGCGATGGCCCGCATATTCCGCATACGTCATCAAATCCGGCATCAAATCACTCCGATCAACCAACGCCACTCATCAGCACAACCTATTCCGCCCCCACCCACTAGCCAAAAACCGCGCGCTTTTGTTTCGCTACCGGCTTTCGGCAGGAAGGACCCATTAAAAACTGACATCAAACACCAACTATCAAGCACTTACGTTTTTCACCCTGGCCACCCGGGACACTTTTTGGTCACAAAAGTCAGCATTCATGCGGTCTGTCCCGGGTGACCATAGTGTCCATAGTGAATGTTTACGCGTATAGGGCATTTTCTTTCTGTTTGCTAAATATTAATCATGGCTTATGAAAAGACACGTACGCGCGTATACGCGCGAGATTCACTATGGTCACCCGGGCCACCCGGGACAGACCGCATGAATGCTGGGTTTACGCCTTATGCTCACCCTGGCCGGCAATTGGCCACCCGGGCCAATACCATTCATTAGAAGTGGTCTTTGTATATTTATTCACTATCACCATCCCAATACGATAATGGAATATTGCATATGATTGAAAAAACGGAACGCAACTCATCCAGCGATGGAAACAGATATCGATTGATGCGTTCTCCATTTTCCCGTTGTCGTTTCGAAGCAAGCCCCCATTCGCGCAATTTTTTCGCCATTACGACATCGATTTCAGGATGCTGCAATCTGTGTTGCTCGCACCATCTCAGATACAACCGGTGCAATTCTGATTTCTCCATTTTTTCCGGCCAAAGATAAAATGGTTCGTCGCCATAGCCCCCGCCTTCTTTTGTCAGATATCCTTGGTCCAGTATGGAAAACCACCATTGCAGAACCGACCCGCCGGACCTTATTTTCAACTCCCAGCCGGACTGTCGCACACGCTCAGGAATTTTCCTTGGATCGAACCCTGATATATCGGCATCCATCAATGCCTGCATCAAAGCTTCCAACCCGCCCCGCATCAACTGTTTTTTGATCGCCTTGAAATAGGCGTGATCCTCCTTGTGCTCGTCCGACACATCGATGATGATGAATCGCCGATCGTCCATTCCGCGCGGAATGATCCAATCCTCGTTGCTGGCAACGATCAGCCTTTTGTAATTGCGCATCGCGACGATATCCTTCCCCTTGCGCTCGATCGCAGAGAGCGAATCGGTCACCATCGCCTTCAACGCACCTTCCGCCGATTTATCGCCGCCCCATATCGCTTCGTTGGCAAATATCAGCAACGCATCCGCCAGGTGCCCGGAAAACCGCCCGGTGACCTGCTGCAAACTGGTCAGCGAAATGTAATGCGATTTACCAACCAGCTGCCCGATCGCATCGACGAACGTGTTTTTCCCTGTCCCCTGCTTACCCCGCAGCACCAATGACGTACCCGGGAGCTCGGCAGGCTTCTGAAACAGATGCGCCAGCCAGCCCCAGACATAACAGAACAGCTCGGAATTACCCCCACAGATGATATCGGTCAACATCTCCTCGAACAGTGCGAATGACCCGCTCTCCGATGGCTGCACACCGAACCCCTGAAATAGATTGAAATGCCCGTCGACCGTCTTACCAGGAGCAAACACGATTCCATCGTATTGCCGTCGTCGTGGATGCTCCAGCCAGGCCAATCCAATGCTGATAAGAGTGCCTCGGACGAACGTTTTCTGGTTTTCGTAGCGCAGCAGAAAATCCTGACGCGCGGAAAACGTCACCAGGTTTCTATCCAGGGCCGGATCGTATTCCTGATTCATCACCAAGACCTTGCCCGATACCGGCACGATGGCATGCCGGCCGTTGAGCTCATCGAGCCAATCCAAATTATCCGCAGAAAACCCGCCTGACCCGCCGTCTCCGCGCTTCTTTTTCAACGAAGCGACGCTTACACGACCAGCCTTGGCAATCTGTTTCAGCAATCGATCGCAATGCGCCGGATGAATGTCAGCTGACTGAATCTCATCCGCGATTGCGATCAGTCCATCGAAATCCTCGACAGCGTCATTGATGCGCTTTTCAAATCGCTTCCACGATTCTTCGACCTGCTGTTGTGATCGATCGTTTTTTGCAATGCCCGCTTCGATCTGGCGCCGTACCTCATCGGTACCGCCAGAAACCAGCAAATCGTTCCAATCCACGGATTTCACGCAGCAATTGGCAGCCCGGGAAACAGCGCAATGCCGCCGACGGCAGCAGCAGCTGCTTCAGCGGCAGATCTGCCAGGATTACCCTCGGTTTTTAGATCATCATCTCCGCAAACAACAATGCGTGCATCCGGATGCCTGCCCCGCAATGCCATCGACACTGCTTTCAGATTTCCGGCATCGAACGCCACCGCAACAGGCCACCCACATGACTGATGCACGCTGGCTGCCGTGGCATACCCCTCGGCGACGCCGATGACTGTGACGCTGTCACGATCGCCGATCAAATGCATCCGACCCTTTTTAGCCGTCCCGGTCAGAAACTTTTTCGAGCCATCGGCGGCAATGAACTGCAAACCCCACAGCTTGCCATCGATATCCCGCACCGGAACGACAATGCTCCCACGCGAGAATCGCAACCCGAACGCGCGCACTTTCTTGCGATCGAGATATGGCGATTGACCTTCGTCCGGCAACCCCTGCCAGATTTTCTCCGCCCGATCCGCCGTCTGTTCGGCCACCAGCCGACGCTCTTCCTGCGCCGCTTTTCTCGCCCGCTCCTGCTCGCGCACGAACCGCTCGCACTCCGCATCGCTCATCCGCTCGCAATTGACCTTCACATGCTCGGAAACCCCGAGTTTCCAATCGCCAAATGCCCCGGCAATCAACCGATCTCCGGAATCGCCGACGAAATCGAACAAAACGAACCAGCCATTCTTCTTTTTGTCGCCGGCCGTTTTGAACCGGTGTATTTTGCCGTCGGCGACCAAATCCGATGCGGGCAGCCCGCCGATTCCAACATCCGCCATCTGATCGATTATCTCAGAGTAATCCATCGGCAATCTCCATCTCGTACAAATCAATGACCAACGCCGGAAAGATATGAAATTGCCATTCCGACGGCCGTCCCAATGCCCGTGAATACAAACGCCACCCCTCCAATGAAGCCTTTCATTTGGTTCATTTCTTTGCGCAGACCTTCTATCGCGGCGAAAATCTGCTCATCCCTTTTAATCAGCTCTTCGCGATCGTTCTTATGCCCCTCCAGCTGCGCTTTGACAGTCGCCAGATCGGCAATGATATTGTGCTCATCCATTCGTCACACCCCTGCAGCACGATCGTAATATCGCAATGCGCTCAGCGATGCGATCATGCTGTCGATCAATCCGTGTAGATCATCCAGCGACCCGTCGTTATCGATCCGCCAATCGCCGTCGATCAGTTCGACCCCAGCTTCCGACGCGTGCTCACTGCTGCGCCCGGTATCTCTGACGACATGCGCCACCACCCCGCCGCGATCCCGTATCCAGGCGGCCTCGTTCTCGAAGCGTACATCGGAATAAACCGCCATGAATGGCTTACAGCGAAAAACTTCTATCCAGTTTTTTTTACACGATTGCAGATTCCTAGTGGCTAACATCAGCCATAGGTCCTCATGTACCATCTCCCGGCCCCATTCTGTGCCTAAAGTCTGCATGAGATAGCGCGGCGACCGTCCCAACCAATCGATCGTCTCCTCTTTCGTGTTGCCATCAAGCTGATGCAATGTCATATCGAACATCATCATCAATGCATGCTTAATCGGATTGGCAAATGCTAATGGACAAAATCTATGCCGATCGTATAAATAGTTCGCCACCGTCGTTTTACCGCTGCCCGCACGGCCCGCCAGGCCGATCAGGATCATATTGTCAGAACCGCTCATGCAGCCCCCATGCTCCCGCACACCGTTTTCTGATTGTTATAGCGCCATCGCAGATCAGCTGCAGCAGTTGGTTGTGTGACAGCAGCATTTAACTTTCCCCCAGGAGCAAGCGCGCCAAATGCTTGCAAATGTCCTCATCGAGCACGAAATTCATATATTTGCCACGATCATGGGTGGTCAACAACATCGTACCGTCATCGTGTCTTGTGATCGTCAATCCTTTCGTCACGATGTTGGCTACAATTAAACCGTTATCTCTCGGCACGATCTTATTTAACCAAGGTGGTAATTCAATGATTTCTGTATCTGACATTCTTAAACTCCTCGAAAAGATCCCTGTATGGAAAGATCTTGTAGCGCTGCCAGCCAAAGTGAAAAGACTTGAAGACCGTGTTGCTCAGCTTGAATCAGACCCCGAAGCAAAAGGCGATACATGTCCATATTGCGAACAACAAACGCTTAAATTGCTTGAAATAAAAGAAGACGGCCCTTTTGGCGATTTAGGCGGGCAAAAGTGGGTTTATAAGTGTTCGAACTGTGACAAGCCATATGAAAAATCAGTCGATTCCTATTCATCATGAATCTATTGCCGCATGAACTGATCGATCCCACGACTGAAGCGCTCCAACCGCTGCACTACCTGCAGATACCGCCGGTGAGAAATGGAAAACATCAACCGGTTCAATTCCGCCGTCAACACTTTTTTGGCAATCGCCAGCCTGAAAAAGGCAACCGCGACCTCCGCGCGCTCGAACGCTCGAATCACTCCCCTGCTCAACACGACCGCCTCACGTATCTCTTCCGCTTTTACTTCGCAATCTCTCGTCATAATCCTCATCCAGTGTTTCGATCCATTCACCAATCGCCTGCTCAATCAGCCGCTTCCCCTCCTCTTCGGGCGAACTGTTTTTAATGCCTGCATATATCTCCAGTCTCATGGCATCGACCTCATCCAGATCGATCACCATCGGCTTTTTCATTTTTAGTGCCTTCTATTCCGGGATATCAGGCGCTATTCTTTTGCCTGAATCACCGCCGAGCATCGATGACAACTGATCCAACTTCGAGATCAGCAAAGATCGCGCGAGCACCCCGGGCGCCATGCCCTTGCGCGCCGCGATGATCCGGATCAACTGGTCGTAATCGTCGTCCAGGTAGACGACTCTGCGGTTACGGTTCTGTTTGCTTTCAGGAATCTTCGGTCTTGCCATGGCGATTCATCGAGAAAAGAAGCCGGGCCGTGACAGCCCGGCAATTTTTGAGGAGTGATGCGCCGGGAAACCGACTCGGCCGGCGGTCGACCGGCGTCTGGTTGTGACGTGGGCGCACCGACAAAGGATGGTTGCGGGAGCAGGATTCGAACCTGCGACCTTCAGCTTATGAGACTGACGAGCTGCCACTGCTCCACCCCGCGGTTATCAGAAAAAAGAGAGACCCAAGAACTAAACTTAATGGTGCGAAACATTTTTTTTAACACGAGGATCTCCAAAGTTATGAATGAATCGAGCAAGCCTGTTTATCAGAACTTTCACTACATTCAATGCCAAATCTATGCACTTCAGGAACTCATCGCTGCGATCGCTGAGTCGATTCCCCAGGAAGAGTTTCGGCGCGATGCGTTAAGGAGACTCGAAGCCTTGCGAAATTTGGAACTCTATTCCGCAATAGAAGGCGCAGACGCGCGAAGAAAGGCGATCGATCACTGCGAACAATGGGTTCTAAAGATTCTTGAATAATACGTTGACGCACAGCTGCCGCCCTTGCCTCTTTAACTGGATCAACCCAACTTTTCACTGTCGGCTTGGTTATGAGCACTCCGGCCAATTGCACAGCCATCTCTTTCGAGAGATTGGCCGTGCATGCTCTACCTCGCTCATACACGGTCAATTCAACCGAGCCATCCTGGTTCTTGGCAACGGCATACAGCGTTTTGCTGCCGATTGCGGCTGCACTGGCGCGATCGATCGAGGAAAACCGCAGCCCCTCCGGTCCACATGCGCCTTTTTCCGATCTTTCGGCCAGGCAACTGGCCCCGTCTCCGAAATGCAGTACGTCCGCATGAAAGCACCGGTGCTCGGATTGGCCTTTGATCATTTTTTCGGAACGCCGGTGATAGGCGCATTGGGTGCATTGTTTTGTTGGCATAAAATCCTCTTCGGTTGCGAGACCTGCTTTGATCATAACCGCCTTAGCTTGGCGCTCTTTTTCTTTGTTGATTCGGGGCATGTTTGGTCTTTTGGGCTGCATTGTGGCTGCTATGGGCAGCGGGCCGATTAGGCTGCATTGGTTTGGTTCTCGGTTTGCGGCGAATTTGATTGGTGTCGATATCTGTCTGCACGTACAGCAGCACCGACAACCCTGTCAATAGTGTGTTGCTCCAAATCATCAGGCCATTGATAGATTGCCTGTGGAGTTATGTTCAAAGACTTAGCTAACTCCTTAACCGACCCAAAAATAGCGATTGCTTGTTTCTTAGTCATGAGTGTATGTAAGCAAACTTGCGGATGGATGTCAAGCGCACTTTCCGCCAAACAATGTAAAATTACTTACATGGAAACAATTGGGGATCGAATCAAGAAAAAAAGATTGGAGTTAAAGCTTACTCAAACCGCCTTGGCCAAGGTTATTGGTGTTGAACGCGCCGCGGTAAGTCAATGGGAAAACGGCCAAACAAAAGGTTTGAAAGCAGAAAACCTCATCAATGTGTCAGATGCTTTAGGGGTATCTCCCAAATGGCTAGTCACCGGCCAAGGCCCGATGTGCGACAGTGATGTTGCTGAACAGCCAGCCGGACACATGGACGCCGATCTCCAGCCAGGCCCGGAACTACCGGAACACTTCAGAAGAATCCCGGTCATGGGCACGGCCCAGCTCGGCCCGGACGGGTATTGGACAGAGACCGGATATCCTGTCGGTATAGGTGAGGGGTACGTGGAATTCTTCAGCCGCGATCCGGACGCTTACGCATTACGCGTGCAGGGCGACAGCATGTCACCCACGATCCGAAGCGGTTGGTTTGTGATTGTGGAGCCGAACAGCGAGTACCTTTCCGGCTCATACGTCGTCATCTGCACAAAAAATGAACGATGCATGGTCAAGGAGTTCCTGTTCGAGCGCAACGGCGATTTTGCATTCGCCAGCGTGAACGACAGTTACGGCAGAATGACGCTAAGGCAAGACGAAATCGAAAAGATTCACTCGGTGTCAGCGATCATTACTCCGCAGAAGTTCAAGCCTTGGTGACGAGAAAAAGCTAAGAAGTTGGCATTGAACTAAAGATTTATCTTGACTATCCTATACCTAGGTAGATATATTGATTGCCCTTTTTCTGCATAATGACGCCGTCTCTGATCTAAGAGATCTCAAGATTATACAACCAGAAGCCGCCGCCAGAATTCTAGCCCTCTTACAGGAATTGAAGGGCAATCCGGATCTTTTGGATCGTTTGACGCAACACGGATACGGCTCTCGCAACTGCTCAGATTTCAACGTCAGCAAATGGTTGGCGCACTGGAAGAGGGGCCGCGACCTCTGGCGGCTGAAAGTATGGGATTTGGAGGATAAAGGGCTTAGATACCGTATCATCTATGCCTTTGTTCCTCAAAAGAAGCACCACTATATATTGGCGATTGCGCCGCGAGAATTTAACTATGACACCAATCATCCGATCAGCAGACGTATCATCCGCGCCTATGAGGAACTATGAAAAAGTTATCAGCCAACCTGGCATAGCAACGGAGACAGCTAGTGATTCACGTTGCCAAATCTACGTTATTGATGATTACATTGAGTCTCAACCGGAGGCACCATCGAACTATACCGATATAGACGAGTTGGTCGACCAATGGAGTGCGGATGAAAAAGGGCGAGACGCCCTAGAAGATGCGCGCCGCTGGGTAGCTAATGCCTTCTACAATGAGGATGGCGACTACAATGAGGATGGCGACACGGTTCGAACCCTGCGATTGCGCAAGGGATGGTCGCAAAAGCGTCTGGCCGAGGAATTGCAAACCAGTCAGCCTCATATTGCCCGGATTGAACGAGGCACTGAAAATTTGACCATCGAAACCTGCCGCAAGCTCTCCAGGACGCTAGAGATCGACCTGAATACGCTTGATCAAGCCCTTAAGCGTCAAGAGGTCATTGCACAACAGAAAGCTAAAGCCATATGATTGAACGCCACATCCAAACCATCTTTTGTGATGATATTCGTCATGAAATCGGTAACAAAATATCCTATATTGGAGTCTATTCTGGGACTCTCATTGTCCAATCATTTCCTGTGACTTTACCTAAATTATGCCTATCGGTGAAGATTGTCACACCACCAAATCAACCGCTCCGATCTCTCATCTTGCGAGTTCTAAAGGATGAAGAGATTATGCAAGAAATTACCGTTGACGAGAAAGATCTCGTTTCTGCGTCTGAACCGTACGAAAACATGAAGGCCGAGGATCACAAGCATCGCTTGCAATTAGCCAATTTCTTTTTAGTTTTTTCGCCGCTTGTGTTGGATGGTCCATGCATATTGAGAGTTTGCGCACAGACCGAAGAAGGTGAGTTGCGGGGCATGGCGCTGGCCGTGCAGCAAGCTAAATCACCAAACGACTCTGAATAGCCGCCAAGCTTTCGCGATACACACCTAAACCCGTCACCCGGCGGGTTTTTTATTGCCTGGATCCAACGGCATCACGCAGCATCCCGCCTCAGCGAAAGCTCTGCCGCGATTTCATCATAGGGCACCCAAATACCACCATCGCGGTGATCGTCAATCAGTCCGAGATCCTTCAGCGCCGCGACGTCTCGATGCACATTTTTAACATCACGCCCGAGTCGGCGCGCCAATGCACGCAGACTCATCGGCCCTTCTGCCTGCAATGCCCTGATCAATTCCCAGCGACTGGACGTTAGGGCGCTCATCATATCGCGCATTGATTCGAACGTGACGAATTCGCCTTGATATTCGGCGCTCTCAAATGCACGCTTGAATCGGTCCAGTCCGGCATCAAAAGACTCGACACGGACAGTCATTTTTTTCATCTTTTGCTTTCCTCTCGTTCAACATCAGCTTTGAAATCAGCGATCAACTGATCGACGGAAACAAAGTTGTAGGGCTCTTCACGGTTACCGTAGTGCCTGTGGTCGCCCTTTCCTCGCTCATTGTCGTATCCGACTACCCGGCGACCATCACGAATGTATACGAGGCTGTATTTCAATCCATGCGGGCGCTCCTCGTCGGCTTGCGGTAACTTCCACACCATCTCTTCAACGATGGCGCCACTCGCCAGATACATTTTGTTTCTGTAGATCAGTTTCGCTTGCATGTTGGTTATGATACCAACGATAGTTGGTGTTGTCAAGAGCGCCAACAAGAAAACTCACGCTTGCACCACTTTACCCAGCCTAGTTTCGAGAGAGATGATTTTTTTGTAAAAAAATGTAAGCAGTCTTGACATAGAAAAACATGTAAGTATACTTACGTACAACAACCACAAAAAACCGCGCCCCCTACAACAGGAGCCAACACGATGTATGCGATAGAGATGAAAGATCATGTAACAGGCGGAATGTGCCGAGTGCACGGCAAATACAGAAAATTCATCCGGGCTGTGATGGCGGAACAGGATCTTCGTAAAACGCTGGCAAGGATAGAGGGCATCCCGGTTGAAGAGCTGAGTGTGTTTGAAACCATAATAATCGACTTGACGCAACACCAGGCGGGCTAACGCACCACTCCTCCTCACTAACCCGCTCCCGGGCGGGCATTTTTTCGGAGAAGAACATGACAAAAAACGCTTATGAATGTATCAGCCGGAAGACTGAACAATTATGCGAGCAAGCCTTCAACCTCGCGAAGCAGAAACCCACGGATCATGCCGGTTTCACCCGGCTGAATATCAAATTCATGCGCGAGCACAAAAGGCACATGACGGACGTGAGCGTGATCGAGAGAGCAGACAAGACAATCGATCATTTGAAAAAAATCCTGACCGAACACTCCGGCCAAAATGGTTGATGTTCCCAGAGATACGACGAGGCAAACGACATGGAAAAAATAATCGACGTGCATTTTTGGATATTGATCGATGCTGCAATCTATCTGCACCTGGCCTACGTAGCATTAGAGAATTTGCCATGACCAATCAATCCGCTACAGAGCAAAATCGGCAATGCAGCCCCGCCCAACGCGAAACCCTCCTGCAAGCTCTGATGCTGCTTTTCGAACTCGACAAAACCGGCATGAGCCACAGCGACAGAAAATTGCTCTATCAAGCCGCCCTCGCGATTCACACAGTCATCGAAAACCGACGATGAACAGTGAAACAGCCAAAACCGAATGCGACCTCCTCAACGCAGCTATCCAGATCGGCAACATCGCCGAATGCCCATGGCATTACACAGCAGGGCTCGCCAAGCTCATCGATGCATCCGGCAAACCGCTCCACGAACTGACGATCAGCGAACTGCTCGCCCTTAACAAGCAATACACCGACCGGCTGAACCGAGCAGCAGATCGCATCATGTCTGCCCGGTTCAATCTCTTCTCAACCACGGAAAACGGGATGGAACAATGATCAAAAACGACTTGTTGTCCGAAGCCAAACAGCGCGACCTGGAAGAACAAAGGCGCAACGAAGAATCCATGCGCAACAGCACTCGCAGATCGAACTGGATCAGAAAATGGTATCAACAGTTTGGATATCTGCCCACAACACAGACAAATATCAATATCGTCAAGATCCAGAGCCATCACCGCCAGCGCGTCAAAGGGCACCAGCAGATGCCGCCGGAGATGATATGAAAGCACCGTTTTTGAACGATGAAACGATCGAGGCAGGCACCATCATCCATGGAGAAATCGCGTGACCATGCAAACGAGACCACGGACCACGCACAGCGCATCGACCGCCGCTGGATGGAATTAGTGCCCGGCATATGAAGCTCACGACAAACAACCTGATGGATGCGCTGGCGATCACCGGCGCAGCTGTCGCGCGAACATCCACGATTCCAATCCTCGATTGCGTCCTGATTGAGGCCGTGGATGGTCGGATTACCATCACCGGTTCCAACCTCGAAATGGAGATCGCAACCAGTATGCCGGCTGACATCGAAGAACCCGGCGCCATCTGCGTCCATGCCGGCAAACTCACGCACATTGTGCGCAATGCCCCGGAAGGCGCCATCGAATTGAAAGTGGATGGCGACAAACTCGCGATCAAAACAGCCCGCAGCCGCCATCGGCTAAACATCTTAAACGGCAGCGAGTATCCGCTGACCGAACCGCCAAAAGACGGCGCAACGCTCACAATTCAAGCCCAGGCGTTCGGCAGGCACATCGCCCACGTCGAACAATGTGCCGCGCATGACGATGTCAGGGGCTTTCTCAACGGCATCAACATCGAATGCGACAACAGCACACTCACATTCAACGCCAGCGACGGGCACCGGCTTGGCAGAAGCCTACTGGATCTGCCTGACGGCCCGGCGGAAACAAAGGCATCGACCATCCTGCCGAAAAAAGCCGCTCAAACGATCGCCAAAGCGATCAAAGCGGGCGATATGCAAATGACGATGACTCGCGATGCCGTCCGAATCGAAAACGAACGGACAACCATCACCTGCCGATGCATCGCCGGCAAGTTTCCAGACCTCGGCGCAATTCTCTCGCGCCGAAGCGACAACTGCGCCCGGATCGATGCCGACAATCTCGCCTCGACGATCAACCGGGTCGAATCGACGACCGGAGAACACTTCGGCATCCGGCTGGACATCGAACCCGGCCAACTGACACTGACATCCGTCGACACAGGCGACCAGGAATCCATCGCGACCATCGAATGCGAGTACGACGGCGAACCCATGACCATTGGATGCAACTACAAATATCTCCTCGACGCAGCAAAAGGCATCGCCGGCACCGCGATCCTTCACCTGCCGGACCAGGAAGGCAACACCGACAGAGGCGCCATCTTCATCCGGCCCGAGTCCGACATCTATCAATACTGCATCATGCCGATTCGGCTTTAGGGAAGCGGCGACAAATGAAAAAACGAATATTGCCGGACGGCAGAATACACTGCCCGGACTGTTCCAAGCGTGCCGGGAAGCCAATCTACAAGGCCGCTGCGGCGTTCGGCAAGCATGGCGATGGAATCCAGACTTATTGCAAAAAGTGTATGGCAGCACGGACTAGAGAAAATTACCGGAAGTCCAAGCCACCAATGGCGCCGAGGCTAGACTCCGATCTGCAACGCAAACGCCAGGAGGCATTGCTAAAGTTGTGGCCGAGACTGCCCGATCGTACCAATTGATCAAACATGCAAACGAGAACCCAATCCATCATCGAATCGGTCACCAACGTCGCCACCGGCATGGCGATCTCCTACGCGCTCGGCATGATCGTCTATCCGCTGTTCGGGTTCCCGGTCACGCCGGCGCAAAATGCCGGCATCGTTGCGATATTCACGGCAGTATCGATCACCCGCTGCTACATCTGGCGCCGGATTTTCAACCGACTTCACGCAAAAGCACAATGATCAACGGCGAAACTGCCGCCGTCAAAGCGAACGGCGTGGTGCCAGGGCTGGCAGAAACAGCGATGAACTGCCCATAATCGCCAGTGGAAACTATCGACAAGCCAGACCACCGACCGTGAACGAACGCATCCTGACATCGGCACAGCTCGAAGAAATCACCGGCTACCACCGCCAAAGCGACATCGAACGCTGCCTGATGCGCCAGGGCGTGCGTGTGCTGCATGGCAAATCCGGAATCTTTACCACGGTCGACGCCCTCAACGCAGCGCTGGGTGTAAAATCCGAGTCTCAACCGAACGACCCAATAGAAATCCTGTGAACCGACCCCGCAAGAACACACCATCAGGCATCGATCCAAAAAAGCTGCCGGACAATGTATGGTTCGACCCGTCCGGCAACGGCCGTTGGATGTTCCGATACAAAGACCATGACGGTAAGCGCCGATCAAAGCGGCTGTGCCGGGCAGACGCATCCATCGGAGAAATCTGGCAGGCATTCAACGCCATCACCGATACCAGGGCAAACACATTCCGCTCGCTGTCTCTCGACTTCCAAAAATCACCAACCTGGGCCGAACTCAGCGCAGCAACCCATAAAGACTATATCAACTGTCACAACGCGATCTGCGAGCGTAAAACCTCGACCGGAAAGCTCGGCGACGCACCACTGCACTCATGGTCACCGGGACTGGTCCGCAAATACCGCGACAAAAGGGCCGAAGAATCGCGCAGCCGAGCCAACAAAGAGCTATCCTACATCGCCCGCGTATTCGCCTGGGGGTACGAATACGAAAAAGTGAAATCCAACCCGGCACGCGGCATCAGCAAGCTGAAAACAGCGCCGCGGCAACACTACGTCGCCGAACCAGATTATAAAACCGCCATCGATTGCGCCGCCAAATCAGGAAGCCCCTACATGGCACCGGCCATGGAAATCGCCTACCTTTGCAGAATGCGGCTCGCCGAGGTGCTCGACCTCACCGACGCCAACGAGCTCCCCGACGGCCTCTTGGTATCCAGACGCAAAGGATCGAAGGACAATATTACCCGATGGACGCCACGACTTCGCGCTGCGATAAATGATGCCAAGCGAATCAGATTAGAACGCATGAACAAGAATCGGCATCCGATGCCGATCAAGCCTGAGCAGCGTTATTTTTTCGTTGGTGTACACAGCGGCCGACTGCGTGAATCGACATTCCAAACCGCATGGCAACGACTGATGAAATACCCGGCAATCAAACAAAAGTTCACCTTCCATGACCTGAAGCGCCGAGGGATTTCCGATACGAAAGGCGACAAACTCGCAGCATCCGGTCACCGCGACCTAGCAATGTTAAGAATCTACGACGTAACGCCGGATTTAGTTGACCCGGCCGGCAAGGAATAAACGTCCCGATTTGTACCGAGTAAAAAGGAGGTTGTCAGGACGCGAAAAGCGTGCCATCGTAAGTTGTTGATTTTAAAGTGGGCCGTCAGGGATTCGAACCCTGGACCAATGGATTAAGAGTTACCTAAAAAGCTGTTTTCCGTAGTTTTCCCATTTTTTCTCTAAACGCATTATCTTTTACGTATCATGCGTTTATGGTATTCTCAAATTTTCTGCAGTTTTCCTGAGTTTTCTTTACGGCGTAACCCCCGCGTAACCCAGCATGGACCAATGGATAAATTTCACTAAGCGCAACCTTGACAACCTGCCACTGCCGGAGAAGGACCGAACGACCTACCGGGACACCAAAGTAGACAGCTTGCAAATTCGTGTGTCGGCGACAGGAACAAAAACATTCTGCGTGTTTCGCCGGATTGCCGGCGGAAAGCCAGTTCGTGTGACGCTTGGAAAATATCCGTACCTGACGATCGAACAGGCGCGGCGCATGGCGCTTGATGCAATATCGAAGATGGCAGCAGGCGCCGACCCTATCAGAGAGAAAAAGGCCGCCAAGGTGCGAGGCGTGACACTGGCGGAAGTGTTTCAAGACTATCTTAAAGCGCGAAAGTCACTGAAGCCTGGCACAGTCCACGACTACAAGCAGATCATGCGACACTCACTGCCTGACTGGGGCGGCAGGCCGTTGTCCGAGATCACACGCGACATGGTTGCAAAGCGTCACACCGATATCGGTAAACGATCGCCGGCACGGGCAAACAACACCATGAGGGTGCTTCGTGCTCTGTTCAATTTTGCGGCCGGCGAATACGAAGATGAGGACGGAAACCCGCTATTTCCCGACAACCCGGTAACGCGGATCAGTCACACGAGGGCTTGGTATCGCGTCGAGCGACGACAAACATACATCAAGCCGCATGATTTAAAGGTATGGCTTGAAGCGGTGATGAGTCTTGATAATCATAATGCGCGCGACTACTTCAGATTGATACTGTTTACCGGCTTACGGCGATCGGAAGCGGCCAAGCTGGAATGGTGCGACGTAGACTTAACGAACCGCACTTTTACTATCCGCGATACAAAAAACAGGGTCCCACATATTCTGCCGCTGACTGATTACCTCTATGACATGATCGCCAGGCGCGAACCGTCAGCAATAAATGATTTTGTCTTTCCGGGTTCCGGGACGGCCGGGCACATTATCGATGTGAGATCACAGATTCAAAACGTCATAGAACAATCCGGTATTTCGTTTATCTTGCACGATCTGCGCAGGACGTTCTGCACCATAGCTGAATCTTTAGATATTCCTGCCTATGCACTAAAGCGATTACTCAACCACAAAATGACAGGCGACGTGACAGCCGGATATATCATCTCTGATGTTGAGCGGCTGAGAAAACCAATGCAGCAAATTACCGATTTCATATTGAAAGCCGCCGGCGTGAAGAAAACGGCGACAGTAACCAATATCGAAAAGCAGCTATAATCCAGTTTACCAAGCCTAGGTCGACGGACCGAAAAGGCGGTTACCTTCACCGCCTTGGCTTGGTTCCCTTCTTGAAGGCTCAGCGTTTGAAGGTGCGTTGTGTTTCCAACAAAACAAGATTTTGATGATCTGATTGAAGCCTGTGGCAAGGATCGCTCGATTAGGCCGAACTTGGAAATGAGCAATCTCGAATCCGCGGTCCGTTCGACGATTTATGGTTTGCAAGAAAAAAAGAAGAATGACTTCTATGAAATCTCGCAATTGCGGGCGTATAAATGGCTTGCTGAAGAAAATAGCGCAGTGTATGAGCGGGCATCTAAGCGGCTATTCAAACAGCACGAGACGGAAACTGATGTTGAAAGATATCTCGAAAGCAAGATCGATTGGGTATTACGTCGGTCCGTGCACAACGACAATTTTGGCGGGCAACTCCACAATATCGATGATAGATTATTTTCCGCCAAAATACATTTAGATGCCGCGTGCCGAGCAATGCAGTTAAGTGGTCGATGGATGGCAGCGGTTTCTGTTTGTTTGAGCAGATATCACTACCGAGAAATAATACACACGCCAGCGGAATATAAAAAAGCTGTTCAAAATTGCGCCGAAAGTTTAGAGTCGGCACTAGCGAATATGCAAACGCTGAATGACTACAATGTATTCCGCAACTTCCATGGCCTTGATACTTCTCTACCAGAAAAAACGGAAGATTCGCTCAACCAGACTTTGCGCAAATTGCAGCACATCTACCAAAAAAATTTGTTCCCAATAAACCGGGCTAGCGATAAATTCAAGGAGCGGATTTTCGTGATGGACCTAGCTAAACGTCACATTTACTTATTCAATCGCGATCCGAACAAAAAGCGCCTGTTCCCGGCGGTCATCGCCGATCTGTTTTACCTGGGAGGGTTTAAAGAAATTCTTGATGAACGGAGCGTTCAAAGAATCTGCAAAGACTACTGCGATATACTGGTTGGCGAAGAATCATTCTTCCGCAACCCGAGCACTAATCTTAAAAACGACACTTAAACCGCCTTTTTCACCATTTTAGCGTCGGACACTTAAATCGCATTTCCCGCTATTTAAGTGTCGGACAGTTATTCGGCATATTTCGCTGGTTAACTGTCGTGGATTCTCTCTTTTAGTTGCGGAACATACTCGGCGACACTTAATATGTTTTACGACACTTACATTCGCTGGAGTATATATGCATTCCGAAAACAATCAGTTGTTCACGGAGCTGTTGGCAGAGGCCGCCAACTCACTCGGCGTGCCTGTGGACAATCTGCCGGCCGAAGTTGACCAGGATGGCGCTTCCAAAATCCTGGGGCCATCGGCACGCACTTTAGCCATCTGGCGCTCGACCGGCCGTTATAATTTACCTTATATCAAGGCGGGCAGACTGGTCCGTTACCGCGTCAAAAACCTTATCGAATTTAAAATTCGCAGGATGCGGCAACATACCGGCGACTCTGCAGCATGAACCGCCCGGTGAAAATTTTTTGCGATCAATGCTTGACGGCGGCCGATAATTCGGCGTATGCTGTTTTTGCCGTTGCAAAATCAACGGCCGGAATTAGTCTTCCGAATCAGAGCGCACAAGCGCTCACTCGAAGCGCTTTTTTTACGCCCAAAATCCAGTTTTTGGCAGGCTGTATGGAGGCTCTTCGGAGCGCCGCCTCTCTGAGCGGTAAGACTAACTCTGTGCAGCCTGCCACCCTCTTGCTTAGTCTCAATGGTGGCAGCTCTCTATCTCAATCAGAGGAGTCCATCATGAATAACCAATCCCTATCGCGCCATCCGGCGCGCACACAACAACCCACGCGCCTAGCGCAAATTCAATCCAACCTCGAAGTCATCCAGGCGGCACTGTGCTCGCAGGCATCGCTATGCAGATTTGATTCTGAATCATCGGCGCGTCTGTTTGATATCGCCGGCGAAATCGAGTCCGTTTCGGATCAGATCGAAGGAGGCTGCCATGAATGACGAAAGTAAATTGAACGAGTTTCGTGCCGGCATGACCGGATTCAGAAATTTACTAATGATCGGCGAGCTGCATGCTGGTCGAGCATACGACAAAACGCTCGAATATTTTAGAACGCCTATTGATGATGAGCGATTAAAACACTTAGGTGATGCGGTCGCTGATGCTTTAATTGCAACAACGTCTGCGCATACTGTGATCGGAGCACTAATCGCTTATTGCGAAATAAAGGAGATTCCCGAAGACATCATGACAGATCTCGGTTTTACGGTTTGCGGCTTGGGTGAATTGAACGAGGTTTTGGTCGCTGAGGCTCAGCAGATTGACTATGAAATTTTGTTGCGAAAAACAATAGAGGGAAAAGGTCTGGAAAAAACCTGAAGTAACAAAAGAACCCTACTCAGCCGCGGTGCCGAGTAGGGTTCTTTTCACGCTGTGAAGCGTCATTTGTCCTAAATAAGGAGCCAATCATGCAAATCAAATTATACACAAAGTCGGGTGGATTCACCACTCCACGCCGAAAAAAACTCCCACCGTTTGGCAAACGATTCGCAGAACGTATCCTAAGTGGGCCCCCGCCATTTATCGTAAAGATACTCGTCCATGGACAGCCGAATTATCCGTGGCAGGTGATGCCCGATCCATGGAAAGCCGCGAAAGCCATCAACGAGCGCAATGACTCATTCGCCTTAATCTTGCCAAATGGCGAGCCGCCGTCACGGCTCAAATGGAATGTTCGTGGCTTGATTTGCAGCGTTCAACACTGGCCGAGTCGCGGCATGGATGGCGTGATATCGGAACTTGTTAAATGCTTACGCGATTCGGGTGCTGAATACATCATCGTTCGAGATTCGTATTATGGCTGTACAAGGGGGATTTTCTGGTGATTGAAAAAGTTACACCCGCATCGGAGCGGTTCGCGGACGGGCTGCACATACCGGAGCCATTAACAGGCGGCGGATTTGGTGACAATGCCGACGGCGCGGCATGTCGGGTAAAGAAGAAATGGACAAAGCCGACATTCACCGAAGTAAAGGATCTCGGGAGAATCGTTAAAGTCTTGGCGAATTTGCCGCCGCTGGAATACGCTCAGCGGCGCAAACCGCTGGCGAAGAAGTTTAACATTCGGGCCTTGGACCTGGATGATGCCGTAAAAAAGGAGCGAGGCGACGATAGCGGCGGCGCGAATAATGGCTTGCAAATAGATCCGCCTGAACCATGGGACGAGGCGGTAAATGGAGCTGATCTGCTGAACTCGATCCGTAAGGTGTTCAATCGTTATCTGATACTGCCGGATCATGCCGATACAGCACTTTCCTTGTGGACGGCTGGAACATACGTTTTTGATAATTTCCAAGTCTGGCCAAAGCTGCTTATCACATCACCCGAAAAGCGCTGCGGCAAAACCCGGAACATAGAGGTTTGCGCGGCCGTGTCGAGATGCGCCATGCCGACATCGAACATCACCGCAGCGGCATTGTTTCGCACAATCGGAAAATATAGGCCGTCGCTTATGATCGACGAAGCTGATACGTTTCTGAAGGATAACGATGAGCTGCGCGGCGTCATTAACAGCGGCCACAGGAAGCGGAGCGCATACGTTATTCGATGCACCGGTGATAACAACGACCCGGAGGTGTTTTCAACCTGGTGTCCGATGGTAATTGGAATGATCAAGTTGCCAGCCGATACGATCGTGGACCGATCCGTGATCATCCAACTACGCAGAAAGCTACCTGGCGAAAAAGTCGCACGGCTGGGCCATGACCTTGACGACCTATGCGAGCCGATACGTCGAAGAGCCGAGCGATGGGCAGAAGATCACGCCATGGTGTTAAAAGATGAGGAACCGGACCTGCCACACTGTGTAAACGATCGAGAAATTGATAACTGGATGCCGTTGTTCGCTATTGCAAACGTTGCCGGAGGCGAATGGCCGGAACGTGTAAGGAAAGCATTTAAAGCGCTGGTAGGTATGGACGGTGACGACGACAGCATCGGGCCGATGATCTTGCACGATATCAGAACCATTTTTGATGAGAAGCGGCTCATAAGGGTCTTTTCTGGCGAGCTTGTGGAAGCGCTCGTCGGCATTGAGGAATCTCCTTGGGGCGAATGGAAGCGTGGGCGACCGATGACGCAAAACAGTCTGGCGCGTTTATTGAAGCCGTACAAGATAAAACCAAAGCAGTTACGAATCGGTCGCGAGAAAAAGAACGGTTACGAACGATCGGTGTTTGAAGATGCCTTTAATCGTTATCTTCCTCCCGTAGGGGGTTTTCAACCCGGTACACCGGTACATCCCACGGCTGGCATGGCTTCCAGCGGTTTTCAAACCGGTACGGAAAAAAATTATGTACCAGTTGAAAAAACGCCGCAGGCCACGGATGACGCGGCTTGTACCGGTGTATCGGTTAAAAACGAGGACACTGGGGAACGTGGGTGTTTTGAGGAGGTTTTTTGATGAAATCGATCATTCAAAAGATGGCGGAAAGAGGCGTTTTAGTTTCGGTGGATCACGGCGAGCTGCGCGTTAAATCTGACAAGCAGCTAAACGATGAGCAGCGCCAATACTTACGCAACCACAAAACCGAAATCATCGACGAGCTTCAATCTGCGACCGTCTACGACCTGGATCGCCATGCAGCCGAAAAAAATGCAGCGATCAAATATTGGCGCTTTCTTCACAACGGTGTCGAGGTGGACATCGTCGGCGGCGCAACACTGACCGAGGCGGTCGACCTTCTCGGGTGCGGGTCGGACGATACTCTCGAACCGCTTATTCGGTATGACGAGCCGGACGATGACGACAGACGTCATTGTTGCGAATGTCGCCGGCTAATCCAGAAATCGATAGACGTCACGCCAAAAGCACCGAAGGCCGGAAACTTTCCATTGCTGGACGCACACCCTAAGCAGAAATTCGAAACAGCCATGATCTGCAACCATTTCGGATTCACACCGGCGAATGAGGTGCCGCGACGGTGCGAGCACTTTCGACCACTGCCGGGCGATCCGGATCAGCGGCCAGGTCGTGAAAGGTGGCCGGGATTAGATTCTTAGGAGCAATCATGAGTGAATCAATGAACGTTGCCGAAATTGTAAAGTGGCTTGAAAAAAAGGGCTTCTATCTAAGCGTGGACTGTCATAACCGGCTTGAGATTAAGGGTAGGGCTCAACAGTTCACGCCGAATCTTATCGCGCGGATAAAGGCACATGAGTCAGAGCTTGCCACATGGGTTTTGGCTAACGAAAGCACTACCATTCGTTCGATGAAAGAGGTTTGCCGTGGTGCGCAAGAAATGATGGACAAAAACTCTGAATGCATCGTTATGGATGGAGAGTTTAGGCGAGCTGAAGCTGCAAAGATTGCAAACAGGAGCAACCAGGAGCGCAGGAGCGCAAAGCAAGGATGAACAGAATGGCTATTAACTGCTCAGATATGGACACGTTCGATTTCGCGCGCGGTGGCGATGACACAGGCGAGGCTGGCCCAGGGCGCGGCAATAAAAACCCACTACCACGCGCGGAGGGGGTTTTTATTGCAAACCAAAAACGCTTATCCATCTTTTTCGTAACGCGTTACAGTAAGTTCGAAACCAAATGCCAAACATTAGTCTGCATGATTTGACACCAGAAGCACGCCACTGGATCAGCTTGATTCAAGCCGAAGCGGCATTCGAGAGCGGCGAGCGATTAAAACTCAAGGACCTTTTGTGCGGCTTAATCGAGATTGGATCGGTCCGTGCGATTTCAGTGCTGCAAGAGCAACGAAGTGATCACGATCGCGAATAGTCTGCACGGCACTAACCGCGAACTGCCGGACGTAAATGTCGGCGACATAATCCCGGCGCGCCTCGCACAGCAGGTATCGCTTGAAATGTGCGGATACATAGACTGCGCTAAGTGCGGGCCGCTCGGTGAGCATGGGCAGCAACCTGGTTTTGTTGTCGTCCCCATGGGTGATGGATCTGTGTTCATTTCACCACTTGATGGCGATTTTAAGGACATAGGGCAAGGGC
>Ga0209633_10001074_pt1 | contig 29479 bp, 29 predicted proteins | sample Cruoilmetagenom1_FD_187290 | JGI IMG/M metagenome (GOLD analysis project Ga0209633, IMG submission 187290) | Oil polluted marine microbial communities from Coal Oil Point, Santa Barbara, California, USA - Sample 1 (SPAdes) (version 2) | ecosystem: Environmental > Aquatic > Marine > Oil seeps ... | reverse complement strand
CAATAAAATAATGCTTGAATTTTTCGCCAATACGCTCGTAGATATAGGGTGCGGGTTGTTCTTGTAAATTCTTACTGATCATCTGATTGAACTCTGCATTTAAACGGATATTCTTCTCTTCTTTCAGTTCATTCAACGTTTTATTGATATGACTTAAAACCGCTAAGGGAATCAAGTTTGATAGAAATAATTTATTTAATAAATATTTCTGGTACAGTTTTTCCGAAGAAAAATACAATGTTGACAATGGTGCAATTATCCTATTAATTTTAGACTTTATTTCCTCAGGTTTTCCCTTGGTATAGAAAATATTAGATGCTATACTTTTTGCCAAACCTTTTGAAAGGTCAAAGCTCAATTTATCCACATTTAACATTAAATTTTGAAAATGTTTCGGAAATTGCGAATAATAAAAATCTTTATGATCTATATGTAAATTATCAATAAGCTCTAAACCTTGTTGTCCTATTGTGGTAAACTGATTTTCTAAACTTTTTTGTTCTGTAAACAACTGGTTTTTTAAATCGATAAAATCTTCTATTCTTTTTTCTTGAATTTTCTGTATTTGAATGGTGTCGTTTTCATTGAGCAATATTTGTGCTATCTCTTTTAACTCTCTGGTTATATCCCAGGACTTGTCATCATCTGTTTTCTGCAATGAAAAATCTATTAAAAGTTTGGTAAGGGCTTTATCTTCACCTATTTTTGAAATAAGTTGATCTACAGCTTCATTGAGTAATGATTTGGCATCCATTTCAACATCAAAATTGAGAGATAAGCCTAGATCAAAAGCAAAACTTCGGATCAATCTGTAGGTAAAACTATCAATAGTAGTGATATTGAATGCCGAATAATTTTGTAGAATAACATGTAATATTTTTTTTGCTCTTTGATGGATAAGCACATCATTAACGGCGATATTGTTTTCTAAAAAATCATTTTCTATAGCTGTAAAAAGAGCTGACTTCTGTTTGAGGATTTCCGGTTTACCAAAAGCACGTAAATTCTGAATAACACGTTCTTTCATTTCTGCAGCCGCCTTATTGGTAAAAGTTACTGCTAAAATATTTTGAAACCTGCTTGATTCAGCTGTTTGCAGTAATATCTTTAAATATTCTTTAACTAAAGTAAAGGTTTTACCACTACCAGCAGAAGCGTTATAAACTTGAAAAGTGGATGGATTTTGCACAATACGAATTTAATACAAAATACGATATTATCAATACAACTACTAATGACTATTAAATGAAAAATTCAAGACATGTAATTTTTCAAATTACAACTTTACCAAAAACTACATTTTTAATCGTTAACTATATGTTTGAACGTCCTTACTTAGGTAACCTAAAACTTATTCCTGCACTTACATATAAATCCTGAATATTTTTACTTAACCCTTTTCCTCCTGAAACATCTAATTGAATAGTATCACTTATTAAATAGGTTAAGCCTGTATCCCAAAAATGATTAAAATGACCATCCTCCGGAAAATCTCCATAAATCTCTATAAACGCACCAACTTTATTTGAAATACTATAACCATAGGCGATAGTATAGACATAATTTGCGGTTGTAATGTTTCCATCCCAAGCCATACCCATATTATACCCTAAACTCGATTTTTCGCTCAAAGTATGTGCAAATGAAAATCTAAAATCTATACCGGTACTCTTGGTTTTAAAATCTTGTGATGCTAAAAAAGGGAAATTTACATGACTTAAAAAAGCGATTTCGGGTAAGAAACCCTTCTCTTCAGTAACTCCAATTTTTACACCAATGGCCAAAGGTGAAAATCCACTTGCTACATTGTTTAAGTTATTACCCTGAAACTCTTGTTTTACTTCAGAATTACTAAATCCTACTCTTAATTCTAAATTATCTAACAGTCCATAACGCAACAAAGTGGTGTTAAATGTAGTAGTTTTAGTTTTGATATTATTAAGTTCTAGTGATTCATAAAATGCACCTGTTTCAACTTGTAAAAATCGTTTTGGTACCAATACTGACGATTCGGTTTGATCTGGTCTATCAGTAATTAAAGCATTGTATTCTTTATCTATTGTTTCTTCTTGAGCATATCCTGTTATTACAAGTATCTGTATAAAAATCAAGCATAGATAATTCTGTTTCACCATTAAATATTCTTTATTTGAAATAAAAAAGTTAAAAAAACAATCGCCAAATTTGTGCTACTAGGAAGGTAATTACAAAGCCCATAATTATTGGTAAAATTGAAGCTACTATTGTCCATTTTGCACTATTGGTTTCTTTATAAATGGTATAAATGGTTGTACTACATGGATTATGTAACAAGCTAAATAGCATTAAATTAATAGCTGTAAGTAATGTCCAACCTCCAGCTCTTAAAATATCTCCTGTTGCACTTACAGAATCTAGTTCAAACATTACTCCTGCACCTTCACCTCCAGGAATTCCACTTGCCATAACAGTAAGCATTAATATAGTTGGAATCACTATTTCATTTGCCGGTATAGCCACTATATATGCGAGCAAAATAACGCCGTTTAATCCCAATAAAAAACCAAAGCTATCCAAAGAATTAATTATCCAGGAAGCCATACTTTCATTACCTATATAAATATTTGAAATTAACCATATTACGGCTCCAGCGGGTACAGCAAATAGTATGGCGCGCCATAAAACAATCAAAGTTCTATCAATTAATGAGGTATAAATAGTTTTCCAAAATCTTGGTGGGCGGTAGGGAGGTAATTCTAAATTAAAAGTGGAAACTTCACCTTTTAAAACTGTTTTTGTTAAGGCCCAAGAGGTAAAAAACATAAAAAATATTCCTAAAATTGCGATTCCAATGACTGCAGATAAGGAGGCAATTGCAGAAAAAGAAGCAGGAACTACTGCTCCTATAAAAATAGTTGCAATTAAGATTTGCGTAGGCCATCGGCCATTACAAAGTGAAAAATTATTTGTAATAATCGCAATTAATCGTTCCCTAGGGCTATCAATTATGCGAGTTGCTACAACGCCAGCAGCGTTACAACCAAAACCCATACTCATAGTCAATGCTTGCTTACCATGTGCACCAGATTTTTTAAATAAATAATCTAAATTAAAAGCCACTCTTGGTAAGTAGCCAAAATCTTCGAGTAAGGTAAACAACGGAAAGAATATTGCCATTGGAGGTAACATAACAGCTATGACCCATGCCACTGCCAAATAAACACCATCAATTAAAAATCCGTCCAACCACCAAGGCATCCCTATACTTGCCGCTCCATTTTTTAATAAAGGGTGAATGGTATCTAATAATAATTCGGCCAGCATAGATGACGGGTAGTTGGCACCTACAATTGTCAGCCAGAGAATTACTGCAAGTATTAAAAACATGATAGGAAAACCCCAAGTTTTACTAGTTACAATTTTATCTATTTTAGCGTCTAAGCGAAATCGTTTCTTTTGATTATTAATTTGCACCGACGCATTTGCAATTTCAGAGGCATCAGCATAAATTCCTTCTGCTAGTCCATCATGAAAATCGTCTCCAATTTGCCAACGAAGATCACTAGATAAGGCTATAATATTTTCTACAGAATTTTGATTCATATTCTTTGTTTTAAACTAGCTCTCCAGTTTTTAAAGCCTCTATAATATGTGTATCTCCTTCTAATAATCTAAAAGCGATCCATCTGCTATTTGGAATAGATGGAAATTGTTGTTTGATTTCAACACTTAATCTTTTTACGGCTTTTTCAATATTTTTAGGCACATTTTGTATGCGGTGAGGCTTACAAATTATTTTTCCGGTGGCAACTTCGTTAATGGTTTGAATTAAATCAGGAATTCCTTCATTAAATCGAGCACTTGTTGGCACTACCGGAACTCCTAAATCTCTTGACAAAGTTCTTGTGTCTATTTTTATATTATTCCGTTTTGCTTCATCCATTAAATTCAAACATAACACTACTTTGTCTGTAATTTCTAAAATTTGCAGAACTAAGTTTAGATTTCGTTCCAATCTACTTGCATCTACGATAATAACAGTAACATCAGGTTTTCCAAATAGAATGAAATTTCTAGCCACTTCCTCATCTTGAGAAGTGGAAAGCAATGAATACGTTCCTGGTAAATCTACCAATTTGAATTTCTGATTATTATATTCAAAAGCTCCCTCTGCCCTTACTACTGTTTTTCCAGGCCAATTGCCTGTATGTTGGCGCAATCCGGTCAAAGCATTAAAAACAGTACTCTTTCCTGTATTTGGGTTTCCTGCTAGTGCAACAACAAAATCAATATTCTCGATATTTAGACCTAACTTTTTTAATCCCTTTGCATTATATTGTGGACAGGTTTCACAAGCACTATTTATTTTATTATCCATGTTCTTCATCTTTTTTAATAAGTATTTTAGAGGCTTGATCTGTCCGTAAAGCAATTGAAGTACCTTTCACTAAATACGCTATTGGATTTCGCATAGGGCTCATCAAATCAATACTTATTTTAGTGCCTTTTACAAATCCTAAATCCAATAATCTCCTTCTACTATCTCCTCTACTTTCTTTTGAGATTCCTAAAATATGTGCTATTTCGTTTTCTTTTAAACTAGATAACCTTACCATCTTCTCTTCTAAGACATCATCTTTTTCAAGAATTGTCACGGTTATATTTGCAGCCACTATTGGAGCTAGTTTAAACTCCTCTCCCTCTGCATAAAAAACTATTCTTTGTTTATTATTTTCAACCACTCTTATTTGAGAACCAATATGGATATTTTCAGCAAGAATTTGTTTATAGATAACATCGGGTTCATCTTCAATATGCGAAATTCTTCCAACAGAACCAACGGCTAAGGAAGATAAAAACTCTCCTTTAATAGCTGCCAATTTTCCCAATTTTGTAGGAATTGGATCGCCATGTGGATCATATTTAGGGTTCCCTAATTGAGTAGCTAATAAATTCGTTTCTTCATGATTTAATTGATGTTCCATGTCCTCCGCTCTATCGTGCCATTCAACTTTATCAAAGCCTGTTTTCTCAGCCAAATATTTTTCCCAAAGCCTATGAACTCTAACAATTCGCAAAGCGTAATCTCTCCCTGTACTTGTCAATTTTAAAACATCACCATCAAACGCTACCAATTCATTGATTGCCATTTTTTTGATAACATCAACTATAGTATTGTTGCTAAATTTTAATGCATTGGTTAAACTATTTACATTAATTTCTTTACCAGAATTTTCACTATGATACAATTGTTTTAAAACATCTTCTATAACTATTTTTTCATTTGATTTTAAGTTATTTTTAACCACCCAAAACCACCCTTTTCTTGGCCGAAATAACAAATAAACTACTATCGAAAACCCTAAAAATATTAGTAACGCATATGCTGGGCTATAATTCATGATGTTTTTAAATATAAATTATCAGCTACTTTTTGTGAAATAGAGAATTCTTTATTCTCTATTTTAATTATTAGAGAATTGTCAAATTGTTCTTTAGAAATTACAGTAATCTTTTGCCCTAAAGCAATACCCTTTTTGTCTAAAAATTGTAAAAATTCTGAAGAAGAATCTTGTACTGCAATACAAATTCCGCTTTTACCAATCTGTAAATCTACAAGTGCTACTTTTTCAATTGATGGGAGGTTTCCTTTTTTATCAGGAATAGAATCTCCATGTGGATCAACTGTAGGATATCCTAAAAAATCATCTAACTTATCAATCAGCGATTCTGATTTGATATGCTCTAATTGCTCAGCAACATCATGCACTTCATCCCATGAAAAGTTAAGTTTATTAACTAAAAATGTTTCCCAAAGTCGGTGTTTCCGTATAACCGAAGCCGCTATTTTCTTCCCTTTTGCTGAAAGCTGAACACCTTGGTATTTTTTATAAATAACCAAGCGTTTATCAGAAAGCTTTTGCAGCATATCAGTAACTGAAGATGCTTTTGTTTGCATTCTTTCTGCTATTAAATTAGTACTTACACCCTTATCAACTTTCGTATCTAAAGCAAAAATAGCTTTTATATAATTCTCTTCGGCTTGCGAAAACATAATGATACATAATTTTTACAAATATAAATATTTTTTTAGACAAGGCTAAAAATTTATATAATAATTTTTAATACTATCTTTGATATCTAAAGTATATTCATAATGTTATCAAATAAAAAAGAGTTATTTAGACTCCCGGAAAGTGTAACTTACCTCAACGGAGCTTATATGTCTCCTTTGTTAAAAAGTATTGAAAATATAGGTCATGAAGCCGTATCTCAAAAATGTTTACCATACGAGATTCTTGCAGAAGATTTCTTTACAGGAGTTGAAAAAATAAGAAGGACTTTTGCCAATTTTATTGATACTCCAGATTACCAAAATACTGCTATAATTCCTTCTGTTTCGTATGGAGTAGCAACTGTAGCCAACAACGTAAAATTACAACCCGGTGATGAAATTATAATCGTTGATGCACAGTTTCCAAGCAATGTATATGCCTGGCAGAAAATTGCTGAAAAAAATAATGCTAAGATTAAAGTTATTAGTCCACCTGATACATTTCAAAATCGCGGGAAAATTTGGAATCAATCCATTTTAGATACCATAACTAATAAAACAGCCTTGGTTTCGATAAGTCCGGTACATTGGGCAGACGGTACTTTATTTGATTTGAAAGCCATCAGAGCAAAAACAAAAATTTATAATGCCCTTTTATTTATTGATGGTGCTCAAAGCTTAGGGGCTCTTCCGTTTTCAATAGAAGAAATAGAACCTGATGCTGTGATAACTGTTGGATATAAATGGCTCCTTGGTCCATATGGATTGGGAATGGCTTATTATGCTGATCATTTTAATGATGGTGAACCGCTTGAAAACAACTGGATCAATAGGCATAACAGTGAAGATTTTACACAGCTTGTTAACTACAATCCTAAGTATCAACCTAAAGCCGGACGATATAATATGGGAGAATGCAGTAATTTTAATCTGGTGCCAATGCTTACCAAAAGTATGGAACAAATAGCTGAATGGCAACCTAAAAACATACAAACATATTGTGATGCTATTGCTAAAAATGCCATTGATGAATTGCGAAAGTTAGGTTGTTTTATTGAGGAGCATGAGAATCGAGCTACACATTTATTTGGTGTATACTTACCTTCTACTATTAATTTAGACAAGCTGAAAGCTGAATTTAATAAGCATAAAATTTATGTTTCATTTCGCGGAAATGCCATTCGTGTTTCGCCTAATGTATATAATTCAGAAAGTGATTTTGAGAAATTGGTTGCTTGTTTTAATAATGTTCAATAAAAAAATAAATATAGCTAAATACCAACCAGCTAGTAGTTCAAATCCAATTAACATTGGATTAACCTTTATTATATGTTTGATACTTTCAGTGTTTTATGGATGGCTCTATAGTTTAACTACCCTAATCCCAATAATTTATTTTAATTGGATTATTACTATAGGATTTGGATTTGTCATGGCAATATCGTTACAAATTATTGCCAAATTATTAAAGATACGCGAGCGAAAATTAAGAATTTATCTGATAGTTTTTAGTTTAATTATTGCATACTATTCTCATTGGGTAACATATATTCTATACTTAGGATTACAAAAATTTCCTAATTTTTTTGAATTTTTTAATTATTGGATTTATCCTCATTATTTTTTTTCAAACATCTCAGAATTAAATAATATTGGTGCTTGGAGTATTGGTGTTTCCGGACTTTTTGTAAAAGGTTATATTTTAACAATTATATGGATTTTAGAAGCTCTAATAATTTTTTTCATAGGAATAACCTATATTAAAAAATTTCCCGAAAACCCATTTTCAGAAATGTTAAATAAATGGTATCCCAAATACCCTTTAGATTATAGTTTTGCAGCCATTTATTCAAAAAACAAAATTATTTCTGACCTAGAAGAAAGTGGAATTGATATTATATTTAATATGGATAAAGGATTAGCAAACAAATATACATCCATTTCAATTTTTTATTTAAAAGGTGAGAATAAACAATATCTCTCTATAGATACTATTAATATAGGTACCAATAATAACTCACAAAAAAAATCAACTGTTATTTTAGAGCCATTTGAAATTAAAACTTTTGAAGCCAATTCATTAATTTCTAAATTTGGAACAAAAAAAGAATTCTTTTTAGATTATTGATTATAACAACTATAAATAAGTTTTTTGGCTACAATCGAAATACCACTTAGTTGTTAGAAAACAACAAAAATCCCTAAAAGGTTTTAACTATCGCTTAGGTTACATCATTAGATTGATTTCCGACTATCTTTATTGAGAATTCGTGAATACTTTTGTCATTAAATCTTATTCACTTTTTTAATAGCAGTAGTAAAGTCTTCTATATTATTATCATTCATTACTAAATGTAAGGCTTCATCACTTACTTTTTCAGCATTATCTTTAGGAAATCCGAGACCTATAGCTACACGCTGTAAAATGGAAACTTCATCTTTTGACACATCATCATCAGCAAATATCATTTTGGTCAAATCAAATAAACATCCAATACGTTCAACATAACTATTATGCGGTTCAATAGGATATTTTTCAGGGTTTTTTACAATGGCCTTGAATTCTGTTTCACTAATTTCTAACCTCCTTGCCAATTGATCCAACAGTTTTTTCTCTCCTTTTGTAATAACAGTATCCACCAAAGCTAATTTAACAATAGTGGCGAAATGTGCTACATTCTTTTTGTGTGCTCCGCTTGAGTATAAATCTGATATGGCCATGTTATTATTTATTAATTGAATAATTTATTCTTTATGTATTTCTTTTATCTTGAAATTAAATTCATTTATGCTATAATTATTAATAATCAAATGTATAGCTTTATCACAAATTTTCTCAATATTATCGCATGGAAAACCTAATCCAATCGCAATCTTCTGTAACAAGTCTACTTCATCTCCGAGAATTTCTTCATCTATAAAAATCATGGTTGCTAAATTGAACAAACGTTCTACCCTCTCATCATAACCCACAGGAGGATTAATCGGATAAGCATCAGGGTTATCTAAAATCTTTTTATACTCTTGTTCTCGTATTTCCAATGACACAAACATACGATCTAATAAACCCTGTTCTTCTTCAGAAATTGCTCCATGAACTAATGCCAACTTTACAATATTTGCAAAATGAGCCAATTTCCTTTTATATGTTATATCTGAATCTGAAATTTCCATAAACTTATTATTCGGGTTCAAATATAAATAATCTCAATATTTTTTTAATGATTTAATAAATTTATCTTTGCCAAAATATTTTTTTTTGAGTAAACAAGTCATTGTTAAACTTTACGAGCAATCAAATCATATTAAACAGATTGCTAAACTACTACAAAATGAAAACCAAAAGCTACAATTACAGCATTTGGCTGGATCTTCATTGTCTTTTGTAATTTCTAGTACTTTTAAAACAGTTGAAAAACCTTATCTTCTTATTTTTAATGATAAAGAAGAAGCGGCTTATTATTTAAATGATTTAGAACAAATTCTAGGCAATAATAATCAGTCTACCTCTAGAAATGATGTTCTATTTTACCCCGGTTCATACAGAAGGCCTTATCATATTGACGAAACTGACAATGTAAATATCTTATTGCGTTCTGAAGTGCTGAATAGAATCAATTCTAGAAAAAAACCTGCCGTAATTGTTACTTACCCAGACGCACTTTTCGAAAAGGTTGTTACCAAAAGTGAGCTCGAAAAAAATACTTTGAAATTGAGTGTTGGAGAAGAAATTTCCCTCGATTTTGTCAATGAAATGTTATTCGAATACCATTTTAATCGTGTAGATTTTGTTTCTGAACCCGGTGAATTTTCGGTAAGAGGTGGTATTGTAGATGTATTCTCATTTTCTAATGATGAACCTTATAGAATTGAATTTTTTGGCAACGAAGTTGAAAGCATCAGAACTTTTGATATTGAAACACAGCTTTCTATTGATAAAGAAAAAAAGATTAGTATACTCCCCAATGTTGAAAACAAAAAATTACAAGAAAAACGTGAAAGTTTTTTAAAATATATCTCCAATAAAACTGTGATTTTTGCCAAAAATAAAGAGCTTATTTCGGGTAAACTTGATCAACTTTTCGAAAAAGCAAAAACGGCTTTTTCTGAAATTGAAAATGGTATTCAATTGTCAGAACCACATGAATTATTTTGTGATGGTAATCTTATAAAAAAACAACTGGAAGGGTTTAGTTTGGTTACAGTTGGCAATGAACTTAATACTATTCCATTCAAAACCAAACCGCAACCTTCATTTAACAAACAATTTGATTTGTTGATCAATAATCTCAATGAAAATACCAAAAAAGGAATAGAAAATTATCTTTTTTGTGCCAATGAAAAACAAGCCCAAAGATTTCATGATATTTTTGATGACGTAGATGAAAATGTACACTATACAACTTTAGTCTTTCCATTATATGAAGGATTTGTAGATGAAGACTTAAATATTGCCTGTTATACCGATCATCAGATATTTGAACGGTATCATAAATTCCGTCTTAAAAGTGGATTTGCAAAAAAACAGGCTATTACCCTAAAAGAACTCACCAATCTAGAAATTGGAGATTATGTTACCCATATGGATCATGGTATAGGTAAATTTGGTGGTCTTCAAAAAATTGATGTAGAAGGTAAACAACAAGAAGCTATTAAACTTATTTATGGCGATAGAGATGTACTGTATATAAGTATCCACTCTTTACATAAAATCAGTAAATTCAATGGTAAGGATGGTAAGGCTCCAAAAGTATATAAATTAGGGTCTGGAGCTTGGAAAAAACTAAAGCAAAAAACAAAAACGAGGGTCAAACAAATTGCTTACGATTTGATTCAACTCTATGCCAAACGTAAAATGCAAAAAGGCTTTCAGTATCAATCTGATAGCTTTATGCAGTTAGAACTGGAATCGAGTTTTATGTATGAAGATACACCAGACCAGCTCAGTGCCACACAAGATATTAAAGCCGATATGGAAAGTGAACAACCCATGGATAGATTGGTCTGTGGCGATGTAGGTTTTGGTAAAACAGAAGTCGCCATTCGTGCAGCTTTTAAAGCAGTTGACAATGGTAAACAAGTTGCCATTTTAGTCCCCACAACTATATTGGCATTTCAACATTTTAGGACTTTTAGTGAACGCCTTAAGGATTTTCCAGTGGTCATTGACTATATGAATCGATTTAGAAGCACCAAACAACGCAATGATATAATAAAAAATTTAGCCGATGGAAAAATTGATATTGTTATTGGTACTCATCAATTGGTCAATAAAAGTGTACTTTTTAAAGATTTAGGCTTGCTTATTGTCGATGAAGAACAAAAATTTGGAGTTTCTGTAAAAGATAAATTGAAAACCATCAAGGCAAATGTTGATACCTTAACATTAACCGCAACTCCTATTCCTCGAACGTTACAATTCTCACTTATGGCAGCTAGAGATTTATCAATTATCAGTACAGCTCCTCCCAACCGTCATCCTATAGAAAGTCATGTTATCCGATTTAGCGAAGAGATTATAAGAGATGCCCTACAATATGAAATTTCAAGAGGTGGTCAAGTGTTTTTTATTCACAATAGGATAGAAAATATTAAGGAAGTTGCCGGCATGTTACAACGCTTATTACCAGATGCCAAAATTGCCATAGGACACGGTCAAATGGAAGGCAAAAAATTAGAGCAGCTTATGCTGTCTTTTATGAATAATGAATTTGATGTTTTGGTTTCTACCACTATTGTAGAAAGCGGACTAGATGTACCAAATGCCAATACTATATTTATCAATAATGCGAATAATTTTGGTCTTTCTGATCTACATCAAATGCGTGGTCGTGTTGGTCGCTCCAATAAAAAGGCCTTTTGTTATTTTATAACACCACCTTATCATATGATGACAGATGATGCTCGAAAACGTATTCAGGCATTAGAAATATTTTCTGATCTGGGGAGTGGATTAAATATTGCTATGAAAGATTTGGAGATTAGAGGTGCCGGTGATTTATTAGGAGGTGAACAAAGTGGATTTATAAATGATATTGGCTTTGAAACCTATCAAAAAATATTAAGCGAAGCCATTGATGAGCTTAAAGAGAATGAATTTAAAAATTTGTATAAGGATGACTCTGATAAAATAAAAGCCTTTATAAAAGAGATACAAATTGATACCGATTTTGAATTGCTATTTCCTGATGACTATATCAATTCTATTACCGAAAGACTAAATCTTTATAACGAATTAGGTGATCTAGAAACTGAAGATGCACTGGTTATTTTTGAACAACATCTTGTTGATCGTTTTGGAGAACTTCCTGTACAAGCAGAAGATCTTTTGAATAGTGTGCGTGTAAAATGGCAAGCAAAAAACATAGGTTTTGAAAGGTTAATTTTAAAACATGGTAAAATGATTGGCTATTTTATCTCTGATCAACAGTCAGATTACTATCAAACAGAAATGTTTACTAAGGTATTACAGTTTGTTCAGCACAACCCAAGCATATGTACAATGAAAGAAAAAGAAACCAGAAGTGGTTTACGCTTGTTACTAACATTTACCAACATGAATAGTATTGAAAAAGCATTAGATGTTTTGCATAAATTGTAATACTCAAAAGATCGAAACCTTTTAAGAGTAAACATTGCTCTGTCAAGAGAAACAAAGGTTACATTTAAAGTGGTGCTATTTGATTAATTTTATACTTTAACATTTATACGTTATTTAAAATTAAAATTTATCAAATGAAAATAGCTCTTGCCACTAATGACCGCATAACAATTGCTGAACGTGCAGGTCGTGCAACCGAATTTGCATTTTTTAATATAATAAATGGAGCAATAGCATCTGTAGATTATAAAAAGAATACGCATATACATCATGAACATGGTAATCACGGTCATGGTCATAATCACAACCATACCCATCACAATCACAAAGAAATTGTAGACCAGCTAAAAGACATTGATGTTTTCTTAGTTAGAGCTATTGGTAAAAATATGAGAAAAAGTTTATCTGAAGGAAATATCAAATATCAATTGGTTAAAATTGATGTAATTTCCGAAATAATAGATAATTATATTTATGTTCAACAACATTAAATATTTACCCTAATAGGGCTAAGATTCACTTTACCCTTTTATAAAATCAGCATCCTGAAATTTTGGTTTGGGATATTTATAAAAACCTTCACCTGCTTTTCTACCTAATTTACCTTGGTCAATATATTCTTTGAGCAATTTTGAAAATCGTTTACTTTTTTCATCTTCAAACACATGAACAATATGCCAGGCTGTATCCAAACCTATTTCGTCTAAAATACCATAAGGCCCCATGGGCATTTTGAAATTACCCATCCAAGAACGGTCAACATCTTCAATACTTGCCACATCAAAAGTTACTAAAGCACCTGCTGCACCTAAAAATGAAATCAACATAGCATTAAAGATATAACCAGGAGATTCTCTCTTCATAATTACAACCGTTTGTTGAATACTTTCACCATAAGCCTTCAAAACATCAATTATCCAAGGTTCTGTTTGTGGATTGGGCATAATATCTACCACATTGGCATAAAAAACATCATGAAAATGTAAGGCACAAAAACGTTCCGGCCTCCCGGTTGCTTCAGCGTATAATGATGGTAATAAAGAAGAAGTGTTGGTTGTAAAAATAGTTTTTTTAGGACATAACTCTCCAAACTGTGCCCATACTTTTTTCTTTAATTCTATGTCTTCTGTTACCGATTCACTTACCAGATCAGCATCAGATGCCGCTAGTTCTGCATCTGATGTAAAGGTTTGATTTTGCAATGCTTTTTCACCCGCTTCTTGTGAAATTGTGCCGGCTTTTAATAGCATTTTTATCAATTCGTCTTGAATTTTTTTAGCTTGCTCAAAAGCTTCTTCTCTAATGTCATAAATAGTTACTTTATACCCATTGAGTGCACTTGCCAAGGCAATGCGTAAACCTAAGGTGCCACTGCCCAATATGAGAATGTTATTGATATCTTTTAGTGTTTTCATTTTTATTGTTTTATCGTTGAATGTCATTCAGAACACGCTATAACGAAGTGAAGAAACTCTTCTTAAACTATGAGATTCCTCGTTGCTCTTTCAGGCTCTGTCGGAATGACAAATTATCTAAAATTATTAATCCTATTATATTTTATTGCATTTTTGGCATTTTGACCGCATGCCTTAACCAAATGAATTAAGGTAGCAAAACGCTTATCTTTAGTATATCCCTTTATATAACGAGCGTAAATTTGTTGTGCAATAACGCCTAATTTAAAACATCCAAATACATAATAGAATAGCAGCTCTTCTATATCAATATTCCGTAGCTCAGCATACTTTTCTATCACTTGTTGACGTGTTAAATTACCTTCTACCCAAGTTACATTGAATTGTTGTAGAGCGGGATGTTCTCCATTTTCAACCCAATAAGCCAATGAAGTTCCAAGATCCATTAATGGATCTCCAACAGTAGCCATTTCCCAATCTAAAACAGCTTTGATCTCTATTGAATCTACATCCAACACTAAGTTGTCATATTTATAATCGTTATGAATAAACGTAGTAGTAGTTTTCATGGGTATACTACTCTGCATCCATTCTGCCGCTAGATTCATTGCTGATATTTTATCTGTTTCGGCCTTAAAATATCGTTTTATCCAGCCTTCAACTTGACGCCGGACATAGCCTTCGGGTTTACCCAAAGAAATTAAATCTGATTTTTCTAATTCTAAATTATGTAAACTGACTAAATTTTCAATGATCTGAATAGATAATTTATTAAAATGCGCTGGTGTCAAATTTAATCCATCCGGAATTTTATTCCTTAAAATAACACCTTCAACACGTTCCATTATATAAAAAGGAGCACCTATTACGTTTGCATCTTCACAAAAAATAATTGGCTTTGGAATTTTTGAATATACAGGTTCCAGTAAACTCAACACCTTATACTCTCTGCCCATATCATGAGCAGATTTTATATTGGCTCCAAATGGAGGTTTACGTAAAACAAAATCGTTTTTACCTGCCTTTAACAAATAGGTAAGATTTGAAAATCCTCCCGGAAATTGTTTAATTTCAATATCATCAGCAAAATGTGGTAAATTACTTTTTAAAAAAGTCAATAACCGTACTTTATCAAGCTCTTCTCCTTTTCTGATTGCTACTGCTGAATCTATTGGTTTATTCATATTTATCTGAATAACAAATCTCAAAAATTTAATTTTGAGATTTCTCGTTGATACGTATTGTCTTTAAAGACAAAAGTTTCTCTGTCGAAATGACGTTTATCTTTTATTTTTTGATATCTAGTCCGTAATTTTTCAATATTTTACCCGCTAATGCTGTTTTATGCACTTCATCCGGGCCATCATATATTCTAGCTCCACGCTCATGTCTATACCAAAATGAAAGGATAGTATCATCTGTAATTCCTAATGCTCCATGTATTTGAACTGCTCTATCTAAGACATTCATCAATACGTTTGCCACATAAAATTTAATGGTAGAAATTTCCATACGTGCTTCTTTTGCCCCAACTTCATCAATTTTCTTTGCGGTATGCAAAACCATATATCTCGAAGCATTTATTTCTGCCCTACTTTCAGCAATCCAATTTTGAATGGTTTGTTTATGACCCAATTTGATGCCTTTTGCCAAAGACCTGGAGGCGGCTCTTTTACACATGAGATCAAAAGCACGTTCACATATACCTATCCAACGCATACAATGGTGAATTCTACCTGGACCCAATCTTTGTTGGGCCAATTTAAATCCTTCCCCCTGATTACCTACCAAGTTTTTTAATGGCACTTTACAATTTTTGTATTCAATTTCGGCATGACTAAAATAACCATCATTTTCTTCTCCCATAACCGATATATTTCGAGTTAAATGAAAGCCTTCAGTATTTGTAGGCACAATAATCATACTGGCTTTTTGATACGGACTTTCAGCTTTAGGGTTTGTATTGGCCATAACAATGGCAAAAGCAGCACTATCTGCTGCTGTGGTAAACCATTTATGACCATTAATAATATAATAATCACCTTCCTTTACAGCTGTTGTTGCCATATTTACAGGATTTGAACCGGCAAATTCTGGTTCTGTCATTGAAAAACAACTGTGTATTTCCCCTTTTATAAGAGGCTCTAAATACCTTTCTTTAATATAATTTGAAGCGTTTCCTAAGAGCAATTCTTGATTCCCAATATCCGGAGCATTACAATTAAAACAAAAATGCCCATAAGGAGAAGTGCCTAATAGCTCACTTATTTGTCCGAATTCTACCAAATTAAAACCTATTCCGCCATGACCCTCACTTAAGTGTGGATTCCACAAGCCTTTTTCTTTGACAATCTCTCTAATCTTATTTAATTCATCTGCGACTTCGCTAAAAGGTAAATTGATATAATTGTTCTCTAGAGGATATACATGTTCTTCTAAAATAGTTCTAATTTTAATCAAGACCTGTTCAAGTTTTTTGGTAGAAAATATATCCATAATCCTTTATTTTTTAATTGAGATCGTTACAAATATAGCGAAAAAAATAGGCTAAAATTAAGACTAACAAATATCCGTATAAACAATAAAACTATGTTACGTCTAACTTTCTAATTAAATTCGACAAAACTCTAGGAAAAAACCGCTTTATATATACCGCTAATACTTCTAGCTTACCTCCAACAATAGCTTCTTGTTTTTTCTTAGCCATGACTTTTATCATTCGCTTTGTAAAATATTCGGGGGAAAGTCCATTTTCGGTACCTTTATCCATAGTGTTTTGGGGAGTACCATCTGCTGTTAAAGCATTTTTTGAAACATCAGTATTTACAAAGCCCGGACAAATTAATGTTACTACTATATTATCTTTGTGAATTTCTGCACGAAGGCTGTCAAAAAACCCATGTAATGCATGTTTAGAAGCAGCATATGATGAACGCAAAGGTGTTCCTATCTTACCTACTACACTAGTTACTACAACAAAATGACCACTTTTTTTAGAGACAAAATAAGGCAACAATGCCTTGGATAAGGATACTGTACCAAAATAATTGGTGTTAAATATGCGTCTATCAACAGCTATTCCAGTATCAATAGCTAGAGAACGTTGGCTAATACCACCGTTATTCACCAATATGTCAATCCCATTAAAAATAGAGATGGCTTCTTGTACCAATTTGTCAAAATTATGATAGTCGTCTAAATCAACCTTAAGCATTTTTACTTTTTCGGGAAAAGCACATTGTTGTTTTACTTCTTCTATTTTTTCAACATTCCTTGAAGATAGAATAAGGTTGGCTTCTTGTTGTGACAATGCCAATGCCAAAGCTCTACCAATTCCTGAAGATGCTCCGGTTATCCAAATAACTTTATCTTTAAAATACATTTCTATTGGTTTTAATCAAAACTACATAAATTTTTATTGTCAAAATACTGTACTTTTGTTTTGGTTTGATTTTTGTAAAAGTTAAATAAGAAAAAATAGGTTATATCACGTTTTGGACATGCTTATCTCGTAGTACAACCGATAAAAACATTTTATATGCTTAAGAAAATACTCCTTCTATTATTATTTACTACCATTGTTAATGCACAACATACTATTACTGGTACTATGCAGCCAAAGGATGATTTTAAATGGATGATTTTATACCAATTGCAAGGTGCTAAACAACGCTATATTGCCAATACAGATGTTATAAACGGAGCTTTTTCTTTTACTTTACCAAGTACCGCAGAAAATGGTATTTATCGTATGGTATACGATCTTCAACAGCAGTTATTTGTTGATGTGATCTATAATAATGAAGATATTACTTTTACATTTCACCCTACTGAGCCTACACGTCAAATACAATTTCTTGCCTCAGAAGAAAATAAAATTTACCATCAATATTTAAATAAAATATCAGAATCTCAACGTCAATTAGATTCTTTACAAGTAGCCTATTTTAATGTTGAAGAAAAAGATAGTATCCTTAAACCTTATCAAAATCATTATAAGAATTTAAAAATTGTACAACAAAATTTTGAAGTTCGATCTAAAGACAAATTAGCATATCATTTTATTAAAGCGAGTACTAGATTTACCGCTGAAAAACCCATAGACAATCCACAAGCATATTTAAAAAATTTAAAAACACATTTCTTTGATTTTATAGATTTTAATGACCCTAAACTAATTAATTCTACTTTTATAAATGATAAAATAAATGACTATATTTTTTATATCAATACCTCAGAAGACCTTGAAACGAACAACAAATTACAACAAGAAGCTGTGTCAACAGTAATTGATAAAATTGGTGATCAATTAAAATTAGCTAAAGATATTGAAGAAGGTTTGCTATATACTTTTACACAACAACAGAATGTCCCATTGGTCAATTATGTTTTAGAAAATTATTATGAAAAATTACCAGCCAATTATCAGGATATTGATTATATAGATGATATTAAATCCCAAATAAAAACAATTATTGGTAACAAAGCTCCTAATATTTTATGGGACGATAACAATATCAAAAAAGATTTATACAGCTTAACCAAATCTAAGCATTATGTGGTGGTTTTTTGGAGCTCTTCTTGTGGGCATTGCTTAAAAGAAATGCCTAATTTATACGAATACTTAAAAAGCAATAATGAAACAAAAGTTATTGCTGTTGGTTTAGAAGAAGACAGTACAAAACTAGAATGGGAAGGGTTAATCTTAGATTATACTAGTTTTATTAATGTTTATGGAGCCAATAAATGGCAAAATAAATTCTCTCGTGCCTATGGTGTCAATAGTACACCATCCTTTTTTATTTTAGATGCTGATAAAAAAATTATCTCAAAACCTGATGATGTTGAAGAGTTGAAATCGTTTTTTGAGAAAATCAAGTAAAAATTATTCTTTAGTCTAAGATTCAGAAATACATGGAAATTAATTTTCGATCAAAAGAAGAAAGTAATAAAATGCAAAGAGAAGAGTTCTTAAAATTAACTCCTTCTCAAAGGGTTTCTGCTTTTTTTGATTTGATGTATAAAATGAGAAAGTATCCGAGGTATCATATGCTTGATAAAAGTAACAATTTTTTAATTTTGATAAAAGATGATTAATCTCTAGGAGGATAAAATTGATTCTTTTATAGAATTGTCATACAAGCATAATGTTAGAATGATATTGGTAGATGGTGGAGCCATTAACTTTCATGGATATTAAAGACATTCTATAGATGTTGACTTTCCAACTGATGTTAAAAAACAACTACAAAATATCTCTGTTAAATTTTCTCCTATCGACTTAAATTTAGAGCTCATCACAAAATTTTCTTCCAGCAAATCTTTTAAAGAAGTCTCTAAAAACAGTGAAACAGTTGAAATGAAAGGACAACATATTTTAAGATGGCATGTGCTTTCTTATGATGACTTGATTGACAGTAAAATAAAAGCTCAACGCCCTAAAGATCTATTAGATATTCAGCAACTTCAAAATATTAATAAGAGGGAAAAGTAATATCTTTTATTTAGTCAAGAACCTAAATTTTTGTATTTGGATCCTATTTTCATGAGATGTCAAAACTTCCGAAGCTTCTGAACGGTATTAAAAATGATAAAAAGCATCTTCTAAATGCTCAATTTCAAATTTGTTATTTTCATGTATAATAGCAATAATATCGAATCTTACATTTACATCTAAATCTTTAGAAACCACATAATGGTCAATGGCCATTACCAATAGTCTTATTTTTTTCTGATTTACAAAATCTTGTGGCAAGCCATAATCTCTTGATGAGCGTGTCTTGACTTCTACTGCAGCAAGGACATCCTCTTTTTGGGCAATAATATCAACTTCAGCTTTTAAGTATCGATAGTTTTTATCGCGGATGGTATAACCATTTTTTATTAAAAAATTAATGGCGAGCTTTTCACCTTTTTTTCCTAAATCGTTATGATCTGCCATAGTATATTGTATAAAGCTTATAAAAATAGTAATAATAAAATTGTACTTTCTTTCGCCAACAACCAAATTATAAATTAGCATAATTTAAAGAAACTAGTATCTACATTTAATCGCAAGAACGTACAAAATAAGTCAAAGTCGCTATCAACTCGTTTTTGTTTTCAATATGACTCATATGTCCATCAGCAAATTGTATAATATCAACATCAGTGTTTTTTGTTTGTTTGCGTAAGCTAGCTTCATCTAATACCGGGTCTTTTTTACCTAGTATCATCACCTTTTTATAAGCCTTTGTTTTCAATAAATTTGTTCGATCCTTACGGATTTTCATCCCTTCTAGAGAGGCTATAATCCCTTGTAAAGATATCGATAATGCTTCTTTGGTAAGTTGAGCTATTTCTTTTTTAAACAAAATTCTGTTTGGCTCTGAGAATAAATTTGGAATGGCAATTCTGATAAATGTTTTGTGGTTTTGTTTAACCGCTAATACAGCCCTATCCCTATTTGTTTGTTTTTCTTTGTTATCAGATAAAGCTGTAGAATTCATCAAACACAAACCTTTAATAGTATCTGGGAATAATTCCGCGAAAGCGAGGGCAATATAACCACCCATACTATGACCTATTAAAATAAATTTGCGCAATTTTAAATGATTCAATATTAATTTTACCATCGTAGCTTGCTCTTCCATTGTATGGATATATCCTAAATTACCAGATTCACCATGCCCTAATAGATCAATGCGAATCACCCTGTTTTTCTTTGAAAGATGGTCAGTTACTGCATCCCACATAGTATGATCTTCTAGAAAACCATGTAGTAAAACGACCACTCTACCTTTGCCAACGGCACTGTATTTTATTTTGGTATTCTTATAAATAATAACTTCTTTAACCATGCTTCTATAAATCTATAATCAACTTTTACCCCATAGTGATTGTAAAGTCTTTTTGGAGCTGCTTTCTATTCACAAAAATAACTATCTTGTAAGAAGTTTTAATACAAGTCATCATAAATGTTTCAACTTCCCTTTTCAAAACCTACATTAGTATTGGAAAAAAGGTTAACAATAGTCTTATTGCCACTTCTAATCATGTGCATTATCACTATGAAATATTTTGATGCTTTTTTAGTCAACCCGGTCTGTAAAAATGGAATTGTCTCTTTTGAATTGGCCAAAGAGTTAGAGATCTCTAAGTCTATACTCAATTCATGGAATGGACAACCTAAAATAGCGGCAAGTTTAAGTATGGGTTTTGATTTTTTGTTCTTAATAGTCTATTCTTTATTTATCGCCATATTAATTTACAAACTAAACGAACGGTTATGGAATAACAAATCTTTCTATGCTGTAGGAAACCTCCTTATTTGGGCTGTGTTTTTGGCCGCATTTTTTGATGCCATTGAAAACTTAGCATTGATTAAATTGTTATTGGGAGATTTACAGCAACATTGGGCGTCAATAGCATTTTATTTTGCAGTATTGAAATTCGCAATTATCTTGGTTTGCATTATTTATATTTTAATTAATTTCGGACTGTTTTTATTTAGAAAAGTAACGCGTGAATAAAACAAAAGAAATATTTATTACCGGTTTTGCCTTATTCTCTTTATTTTTTGGAGCTGGCAACTTATTATTACCTCCATTATTGGGCCATCAAGCTGGTTCAGATTGGATTTGGGTTACCTTGGGTTTTATGATTACCGCGGTGTTGATACCGATATTTGGTATTTTGGCTCATGCCAAATTACAAGGCACCATGTATGATTTTGGTAAAAAAGTATCGCCTATCTTTAGTATTATTTACTGTATTATTGTCTATTTAATTTCAATTGCCCTACCCTCTCCCAGAACGGCTGCCGCTACGCATGAAATAGCCATTTATCCTACTTTTGGTACTAGTCCTGTGCTAACTAGTAGCGTCTATTTTGGTTTGGTTTTAATTTTTGTATTGAACCGTTCAAAGATATTAAATTTAATTGGAAAATTTTTAACCCCCTTTATTGTACTTATTTTGTTTTTGGTGATTGGCATTGGTTTGTTTTCAAGCAATATGATGATGAACTCTTCTCAGTTTACAACACCCATAGTTGACGGACTATTGGAGGGCTACCAGACTTTTGATGCCATTGGTGCAGTAGTGGTTGGAGCAGTGGTTATAATTTCTCTGAATTTAAAAGGTTTTACTTCTTTTGACGCAAAAAAGGAACTCATCAAAAAGGCTGGACTTATAGCTGGATTTGGTTTATTCATAATCTATGCAGGTTTAATAGCTTTAGGAGCATTTTATGGCTCTGAAATTTTTGTTGATGGTACATTAAGTAGTGACATGCAACGAGCTACTTTATTAAGAGGCATTAGTATATCCACTTTAGGGAATATTGGTAATGCCTTTTTATCTGTGTTAATAGCCTTAGCCTGTTTTACAACTGCTGTGGGTATTGTTACCGGTACGGCCGATTATTTTAAAGGTTTGTTTAAACAATCTCAAACGGTTTATATAATTACCGCTGTCTTATCATGTGTGGTGGGTATAGCCGTTGGTCAATTAGATTTTCATGCTATAGTAGTCATTGCTTTACCAGTACTTATGTTTATCTACCCAATAACCATTGTGCTTATAATATTAAATGTATTACCTGAAAAATATGCTACTAAAACCGTTTTTAGAGCGGTAGTATTGGTGACTTTTCTGTTTAGTATACCCGACTTTTTAAAGTATATCATGCCCATAGAAAAACTGGTATATATACAAAGTTTAATCCCTTTTTCTCAGTTTAGTTTGGGTTGGGTATTGCCTGCTATTTTGATTTTTGGATTAGTGAATGTTTTAATAAAAAAGTAATTTTTTGTTATCTCTTAAATTCAATTTAATCCGTAGACTACTTTGTAATGCTGTGAATTTTTTGTAACTTTAGAAGGAATTCTTATAACCTTATCAGATTCATTAATTATCTTTTTAAGGTTACGCACCCTAGGTTTAAAGGTTGAAAAATAATCATATCAATTTTTAGGCGTCTTTTCAGGATCTTAACCCATAAGATCAATACTCATAAATTATAAATTAATATTATGAATCCTCCATTATTATTTAGCATCATTTTAACTTTGTTTTTACTTAGTGGTATACGTGTCATTTTTGAATACAAAAGAGCATTAAAATTTAGATTTGGAAAGTACATCAAGACACTAGAACCTGGTTTTAGATGGATTATTCCATTTATTGAAACCATTCAGGTAGTAGACATTCGCGTAATTACAATCAATGTAGTTTCACAAGAAGTTATGACAGAAGATAATGTTCCCTGTAGTATAGATGGCGTTGTTTTCTTTAAAATTAATAGTCCTGAAAAAGCTGTTTTAGAAGTAGAAGAATATAAATTTGCCATTACACAATTGGCACAAGCTGCCTTGAGAGATGTCTGTGGAAAAGTAGAATTAGATACCATTTTATCTAAACGAGAAGAAATGGGTAAGAACATTAAAGCAATAGTAGAGCAAGAAACTAGTGATTGGGGTATTGTTATTATGGATGTTAAAATTAAAGATATTCAATTGCCTGAAAATATGAGACGAATGATGGCAAATCAAGCAGAGGCAGAGCGATCTAGACGTGCAAGAATTATTCTAGCATTAGCTGAAGAACAAGCTGCTGGTAAATTATTAGAAGCCGGTAAATTGATAGATAAATCTCCTTCAGCTATTAAATTAAGACTTTATCAAACCTTGGCAAATATTGCTTCTGAAAAAAACTCAACAATTCTTTTTCCTTTTCCAGAAGAAGTATTACCAAGACGTACCAAAAAGACAAAGCAAAAAGTTAAAAAATAATATCATTGTTTTTTAATGATGATGCCTTTAAAAATAACTCAAGACTGATTAAATCTAAAAGTTTTATCTCAATTTAGTTGGTTTAGGTATTGTTGGTCTTTGGGGATTTTAGATTGATAAATATGGTAAGGAAAAGGTAGAAATATATTTTTTTTGTAATTATTTTCTTCCCATTTTTATTTCTTCGAATTGAATGTATTTGAATGCGAAAAGTGGTAAAAAAACTCCGAGACCCTAATTATTTCAGTTTTTTGAAAAATACTTTACCAAGCGTACCTTTTTTATAATGTTTTAAATACTTTTTTGCTTTGCCGTTTAATTTTACTTTATGCTTAGATTTTTTAGCAAATTCTAAAAATATTTCTGCTCCTTTAAGTCGTACTTCTCTAACATCTTCTTGTTCTCTATAAATTTGCCCTTCAATAGGTAAGCATTTTAATATACGGTTATGGTTTAGCTTTTGATCTAATATATAATTTACAATACATACTGCATAAAGATATTGTTGATTTTCAGTATTGGTAAGGGCATAATAAAACCTTCCACCTAAAGGCACACCAAATCCAGTATCACCATTCATCCATGAACTCACAATTTTTGAGGCACCTATAAAATTAGCCGACCCTTTATTTACTGGGTTGCTCAACATGTATTTTGATGAATCGAAAACCAAATTTTCATAATCTTCAACTGTAGTGTGTTGCCTTGTTTTGGGTTCTTTTAATTCAGATTGTAATTGTGCATTACATAACAAAGGAAATGATATTAAAAAAAAAATGACTATCCTTTTTAGAATGCTATTCACTTCAATAGAAAATAAAAATTGGTAATTTTTTTGTTGTTTGTAGGGAGACATGTTTAGCTGACATTAGGTTGATTATGCTAAGGTAAAGAAATAATTATTTAGAAGCAAAATAAACTATTCATTAATGATTTCTATCTTTAGAAAATTACATTCCAAACTATTCTAACTAGCCAACGTACAGGTATTGGGATATTGAATGTATTCTATTTAAAAACAACTTAATGGTAGTTTTTCGACCTTCTAAAAATAAAAATATTCTCATTCAAAAAAATTAAGATGCTCAATCTTTAAAATTTACGATGTATTAAGGCAAAAATGAAAATGAAAATTACCTTTTTGTTCTTTTTTTCATTGCCAAAAAAAGAACCCAAAAACGCTAGGCTTATTTTTAGTTTTTTGAAATCTTACCTGTTCCCACAGCAGCACCGTCCGAGCCGCAAAGCTTTTTAGGACGGCTTCTTGCACCCTAAGTGAAAACAGATGGATTTCATACAAAACTAAAAAATGCCATTTCCCTGCTAAAGACCATTTTATCTTACCATCGAATAAGTATTGAGATATTAGAATGTTGTTTTATTAAATTAACATTTTAATGGTAGTTTTTCGACCTTCTAAAAATAAAAATATTCTCACTCAAAATATTAAGATGCTCAATCTTTAAAATTTACGATGTATCAAGGCAAAATGAACATTCTCAATGTAAAAACCATTTTAATCTATCAACACCTATAGTTATAGATATGATTTAACACACCTATTTAATCTACACGTATTTCAAAAATAAAATGATGTGGTTCGACCGGTGATAATTCAATACAACCAATTTTGTTATTAAAAGTGTCAGGTAATGCCGTTTGGGGCTCTAAAGCAATACAATCTCTATTTGGCGGAATATATATTTGTAGATAAGGGTAGCCTTTGGCAAGTAAACTAATGGTCAATTTTTTTTGAGGATTTATCAACTTTGCAATTAAATCTTTTGATGGTTCTATTTCATAACATTGATCAAACTTAGTGGTTCCAATTTGATGGACTTTCAAAAATGTATTGTCCTTAATTTTTTTTCCAGTAGGAATAAATTGTCTATCTAATTCAAAATATTCATTAGAATAAATTTGTAATTTGCTTTTACCAATATTCTGTGTAGACTTAAAATATGGATGCCAACCATGCCCAACAGGTATTGATGCATTTCCTTTGTTCAATAAACTTGTTTTTATTATAAGAGCGTTCTTGGTGAGCTGGTAACTGTTTTCTATCTGTACATGAAAAGGATATCCGTTATTCTCTTTTTTATATTCATATCTCAATTTAATTACCCCTTTATTTTCATCAACTAAAACTACATTAAATGCCTTGTTATATATCAATCCGTGTAAAGAATTATTAAGTAAAGGTTCATTAACTGGCAATTGAAAATCTTTAATCCCAATCTTAAATTTTCCGTTTTTAATCCTGTTTGGAAAAGGAAATAACTGAGCTCCTGCAAAAGCCTTTATAGTTTGATTTTGTATCTCATAAAGATTATTTGCTCCTACTAGAATTTGTTCTCCATTTACAGAAAAATTATTAATAGCTCCTCCTAATTCAGGGATAATTGAAAAATGAGTATTGTATTTGATATGGCTAAATTGTAAGATAGAATACTGACCATATATATGAGTGCTAAGCTTAAAAAATGTATCTACGTTATCCAAGTTTTATTAAGGTTATTCTTTTCTACTCAAATTTTGATTGAGATATAAATCCATTAATCTGTCTAAAAATTCGTCTGTTTTAATACCTAAACCAACCTTACCATTTGGTGATTTACCTTCATCAATAACAGTATAACCACCTCCAATAACTTTAACATGTGCTGGTCTAGTTTCAAAAAGGTCGGGCCATAATAATAATCCTATAGCTACACAATCAAATAATATTGGTATTTGTCTGTTTTGACCGAGTTTCCAGATTTCTGTTAATTCAGTAAGGGCATTCGTAAGTGGAGAGTTATGAGTATTCATTTTGGCCATTCTTTGATTATCCCAATACACAAAATTTGTTATATCTAGTCCGGCATAGGTTATGTTTTTTACATTAGTAGTGTATATTTTTGATGCTTCTATATTTGCTCTTACATTAAATTCCATAGATATTACGGATGTATTTTGATAGCCTAAATAAAATGAGCCAAACATGGCATAGATGTGCTTGGCTTTAGAAAGTGCATTTTTATCTATTGTAATTACATCTTGCATATTGGTTACGGGTCCTACGGTAATTAAATTAACTTCCCCTGGATATTCGTTTAACGTTTCAACGATAAACTCTGCCGCTCCCTTTTCTTGAGGTTTCAATTTATCAAAACCTTTACCCCAACTGTGTTGTGTGGTTGGACCGTCCCAAGTTTTTCGTCCTACATATACCGGTATATGTTCTGCACCAATCTCATAAAGTAATTTACAAGTTAAAACGGCTCGATCATCAGTATTTGCATTATCCATACAGATACCTAGAACTTCAAATTTATCACTGGAAAGAATCATTCCAAGGGCAAAAGCATCATCAATATCATCACCCATATCGCAATCAAATATTATCTTATGCTTTTCCTGAGCACCAGCACTAAATACCAATCCATATATTAATAAAAAAGAGCATAGATATTTCATTTATTCCTAATTTGGTTACTATTTCTTTTAAGTATAATTTACAATGTATCTCTACATTTTAATAATAATCCTAATAATTCATTAATTCTTCTATCTCATCTACCTCTATGGGAATATTCTTCATTAAATTAAGAGGTTCTCCTTTTTCTTGAATTACTACATCATCTTCAATTCTTATACCGAAACCTTCTTCTGGAATGTATATCCCGGGTTCAACAGTAAAGACCATATTGGCTTGCATAGATTCGGTTAAAATACCGTAATCATGTGTATCTAGACCCATATGATGGGAAGTGCCATGCATAAAATATTTCTTATATGCTGGCCAACTCGAATCTTCATTTTTTACATCAGATTTATCGATTAGTTTTAATCCTAACAATTCAGAAGTCATTAATTTCCCAACTTCAATATGATATGATTCCCAATCGGCTCCAGGAACTAACATTTTAGTCGCTTCATTTTTAACACGTAAAACAGCGTTATAAACCTCTTTTTGCCGTTTGGTAAACTTACCTGAGACAGGAATCGTTCTTGTCATGTCTGAAGCATAATTAGCATATTCTGCACCAACATCTAAAAGGATCAGATCGCCAGTTTTACATTGCTGATTGTTTTCAATATAATGTAATACATTGGCATTATTACCCGAAGCTACAATAGGTGTATATGCAAATTTCTTAGATCGATTTCTTAAAAATTCATGCATAAATTCAGCTTCAATTTCATATTCCCATACATCGGGTTTTACAAAATTTAGTATCCTTCTGAACCCTTTTTCAGTAATGTTACAGGCTTGTTGTATCAAATCAATTTCAATTTGATCTTTAACAGAACGTAAACGTTGTAAAATAGGATTACTTTTTGCCACAGCATGAGCCGGATATTTTTCTTTTAACCATTTTGTAAAACGGTCTTCTCGGGTTTCAGTTTCTACATTGGCTCTATAGTGTTCATTGGTATTGATATATACAGTGTCACATTGAGTCATTATTTCAAACATAACCTTTTCTAAATCTTGCAGCCAGTAAACTGTTTTAATCCCACTAGTTACTAAAGCAGCTTCTTTAGTCAATTTTTCACCTTCCCAAACTGCAATATGCTCATTGGTTTCTTTTAAAAATAAAATTTCCCTATGTTTTTCTTTTGGACAATCAGGAAATAATACCAAGACACTTTCTTCCTGGTCTACACCACTTAAATAAAAAATATCTCTGTGCTGCTCAAAGGGCAAAGTGCTATCTGCACTTATCGGATAAATATCATTTGAGTTAAAAACTGCCAAACTTTGAGGTCTCATTTTAGCAGTAAACTTATTTCTGTTTTTTATAAATAGTTTATTATTAATTGGATGGTATTTCATTTGTTTTCGAATATTTATCTTCAAATTTATAAATTTGTCAGGATTAAGGTTACTATTTAATGAAATACTTGTTACTATTTTTTCTGTTATTACTAATGCGTGGTTGTTCTCCCAAATTACGACAATCATTTGCAAAAGTTTCTAAACCCGAAAAGACTTGGGCAATTTTTCATCCGTTTAAAACAAAAAAGGCATTTTTAATTTCTAAGGAGGCTATCCTTATTACTGATTCTATAGCTAAAGAAGATGTTATCGGGAATGATATCAATGGCGGACAGTTAGATGCTTTTAAGCATAGTTTTTGGATGGCAAGGTCGACACAACTTATCGGTAAAAATGCTGCTTTAAGTTTAGGTAAAGCTCATGAAAAGGGAAATTACAAATCTTATAAAAAGCAACAATTAGAGGATGGTCTTTACCCTGACAAACCTTCTTCTGACATGGATTTATTCAATAATTCTGTAGGTATAAGAATAGGGCAGCTACATAAAAAAACATCGAAAAAGTTTATAATTGAGCAATTGCTAAATCAAATTCAACAAGGCAAAATGCGAATATTGAAAAAAGATTCTTTGGGCAACTTTTTAGATTGTTCAAGCAACATTCTTCCTTTAGATTCTTTAAAAGGAAAATGGAATACCAAAAAATGTTTAGTTAAGTCTAATTGGTAAAAGATTGAAAACTTAAACTATTTACTCTTCAAAATCCTTAAACAAAGAAAAATCAATAGCTTCAATTTCTTTTTGATAAGCAGGCCAATCATCCTTATAAAAAGCTTTAAACTTTAACATCACTTCATCTACTTTAACATTTGCAATTTTAACCAAATCTTTT
>Ga0209633_10001073_pt1 | contig 29500 bp, 32 predicted proteins | sample Cruoilmetagenom1_FD_187290 | JGI IMG/M metagenome (GOLD analysis project Ga0209633, IMG submission 187290) | Oil polluted marine microbial communities from Coal Oil Point, Santa Barbara, California, USA - Sample 1 (SPAdes) (version 2) | ecosystem: Environmental > Aquatic > Marine > Oil seeps ... | reverse complement strand
GCTGTATTTTGATACAGCTTATATTCAGTGGAGATTTGTGATAATGTCCCTGAGCTATGCAAAGTAGAGCAGTTGACTTTTAATCAATTGGTCGAGCGTTCGAATCGCTCACGGCCCACCATATTTTTCAAAGGCTTAGCTTACGTTAAGCCTTTTTTGTTTTGGGCACTGTGTCGTAATTGTGACGTAGATTTGAAAACCCATTAGAATTTTCAGAATACTTCGCCAAATGTGTGCTTCCAAGATGAGCGTAACGCCTCACCATATCCGCACTTTCCCAAACTCCCAGTTCTTGTAAAACATTCATAATATAGTGGTAGGCATAGTAAAAGAAAGTAAAAGTGGACACCCTTTATAAGTGATATTATCACTTCATAACGACACAGGTGATACAATGAAAAAATAAACCAGATCCACATACTCTCCAGACTTTAGGCTTGAGTCTGCCAAGCTCTTCGTTTAGCACGGCTATTCTATTCGTGAGGCAAGCGAAGCTAAGAATGTATCAAAAGGAAGTGTTGAAAACTTGTTTCAAGGACAGTTTCAACTTCAATTCTGACCCAGTCAGTTTCATCGAACAAACGCTTATTACCCTCTTTGGTGACTGCACAATTGTCTCCAATAATCATCAGAAAAACATTACAACTATTTACTGAGTTTTTAATGTGTTCACGAAAATCTTATTCCAGTAGTATAGAATCTACATCTTTGTAAATAGATATTTCAAGTAAATGTTTTAACAAGGTATCGTATATTCTACCTGTGATGTAACGACTATCTTCACGTCGATAATAAATAAAAACTTTTAAACTTATTTTTGTTTGTGGAGAAATCGATACACGTTTATCTTTATCTTTAGCTTGTGTTTGTTGAGGTGTGTTTGATAACTTTTTCAAGTGTGTCAAATAATCCATAAATGTTTATTGGTTTTATCCCAATCAAAAGCAGTTGTACTTGCTGAACAAATGCTTTTAAAAATTACCGAACAGCGATTTCGTGTTTCAGGATTAACCCTAACATTAATATTCTTACCGAGTGAACGTACGCTAATTTCGGTTTTTGCTGCAAAAATTCTCTCCTGTACTGTTTCAATCTTGGCGCCTATTGGCTGTAAGGCAGTAGCAATATGAGCGATCATAACTGATTTGCAGGGAGCATCAGGATGAGAGTTCATCACTTGCAACACGTACCGTTTGAGGGCTTGGGTAGCATTGAGCCTGTATTAATAGAAAACGGGCATCAATTATCTTCTACTCATTTATACAATAATCAAGAATTTACCGCAATTGATGACATTGATTGGCTGATTGTTATGGGGGGGGATTATGGATATTTATGACGATGAGAATTACCCTTGGCTAGAACAGGAAAAACGATTTATTAAAAATGCTATTGATGCAGGAAAAATCGTGTTGGGAATTTGTTTTGGTGCTCAACTGATTGCCGATGTATTGGATGCGAAGATTTACAAAAATAACCATCGAGAAATAGGATGGTTCTATATCAACCGTTCTCCTCAATTAGAAGCAACTATTTTATCTTCCGTGATCCCCGAAAATGCAGAAGTTTTTCATTGGCATGGTGATACTTTTGATATTCCAGAAGGAGCTATTCCTCTGGCAACAAGTGAGGCTTGCAAGCATCAGGGTTTTATCTTGAATGATTGTGTTGTCGGTTTTCAATTTCATCTCGAAACAGCGCTGGAATCAGCTATGGCATTAATTGAATATTGCGGTGACGAACTTGATGACTCACGCTATGTTCAATCAGAGAAAGAGATGCTTTTGGATAGTCAAAAGTTTGCAGCTATTAATCAAATTATGTTTGGTGTTCTAGATGCATTGGAAAGAGGGAGTATTTAGGTTTTTTTATAAGGTGATTTTAATGATTGCATATAGTGAGCCACCCCTGCTTGTTCATGCTTAACAAAATTTTCGATAGATTCTTGAAACGGTGAATTATTCAACCAATGGCTAGATTTAGTTAATGTTGGCACAAACCCTCGTGCAATTTTATGTTCGCCTTGTGCACCGGGTTCAAACGCTTGCAGTTGATGGGTGATGCAATGCTCTATCCCTTGATAATAGCAGGCTTCAAAATGAAGGCTGTCGACTTGTTCGCTACTACCCCAGTGCCTGCCATAGAGTTTGGTGTCGCTGGAAAACATAAGTGAGCCAGCGATACATTTGCCTTCTGAATTATCAGCCAGTATCAGTAATACTTGTTTGGGTAATTTTTGTGCTACTTCAATAAAGAAAGCTTGGTTCATTGTGGGGTAGCCACTTTTTTCGATAAAGGTCTGATTATAAAATTGTGAAAAGTGTTGCCAATCTTTTGTTGTGGCGGTGTCGCCATTAAGCACGCGTAAATTAATATTTTGTTGTTCGACTCTACGTCGTTCTTGACGAATATTTTTACGTTTTTTGGGTGTTAGTTTTTCAAGAAAGTCATCAAAGTGTTTGTAATTGTCATTATGCCAATGAAACTGGCAGTCATGCCGGGAAAGTAATCCGTTTTGTTCCATCCATTGTTGTTCAGTTTTTTCTGGGAATAGACAATGAAAACTACTGATTTTTTGTTCATTGGCGAATTGTTTTACAGTGTTTATTAGCAACTTATAAATATCTTCTGGTGTAATTTCTGGATTTTTTTCGCTGACTAGCAACCGTTGCCCGCTGGCAGGCGTATAAGGAATAGCCGAAACCAGTTTTGGAAAATAAGCGAGATTATTGCGTTGATAAGCGTCTGCCCAAGAATGGTCGAATACAAACTCGCCGTAAGAGTTTGTTTTTTGATACAGAGGCATTGCGCCGATGAGTGATTCAGTGTCATCATCACTGTCTTCACTATAGATAGCGATATGACATGGAAACCAGCCAAATTCTTTGCCTACGCAGTGATTATTTTCTAGTGCACAGAGGAATTCATGTCGCATAAAAGGGTTATTATCTTTAACGAGTGCATTCCACGAATCAGCAGGGATTTGTTTGATTTCAGAGTGAATGTTAATCTTCATTTATATCATCAGGAATAATGCGTTGCCATTAAGAGAATACCCCATTTATGAATCAGACATTGCGCCAAAACGCGTAGGTTTATTCAGTCGTTTGTTAAAGCTCATTATGCGTCTAACACTGCTTGTGGTGGTATTATTTTTTGCAACTTTATTGGTATTTCGTTGGGCGCCGATTCCTACTTCGGCATTTATTCATCAGCAAAATTCATTGGCAACTAAACAGCCAAAAATCTATGAACCTGCATCATACACATGGGTTGATTGGGAAGATATTTCCCCCAACCTTGCTATTGCTGTTATTGCCGCGGAAGATCAGCGCTTCTCAAAGCATTGGGGTGTTGATATGGTTGAAATACAAAATGCGTTATTAGAAAGTGGCGGGAAAAATCCACGGGGAGCGAGTACCATCACTCAGCAAGTGGCTAAAAATTTATTTCTTTGGAATGGGCGAAGTTATTCTCGTAAATTATTAGAGCTCGGTTTAAGTTTTGCTATTGAATTGGTATGGTCAAAGCAACGTATTTTGGAAGTTTATTTGAATATTGCCCAGTTTGGTGATGCGATTTATGGCGCGCAAGAAGCCAGTTTACAACTGTTTGACAAAAAACCATCGGCACTGACGATGGAAGAAGCGGCGCTGCTGGCATCAGTATTACCTAAGCCTGCGATTTCTGATGTCAATGATCCGCACCCACATTTACTTAAGAAAAAACAATGGGTTTTAAAGCAAATGAAGCAGTTAGGCGGGAAGAATTACTTGCGTAAACTTTAAGATATTTATTGATTAGTCTGAGACACCATCATAAATATCTTCGGAAGCATTTGCTGCTGATGTATTTTTAGCTTGCACATTCGTAGTTTTCGCAGTTTTCTGGTTTTTCACATTATTTATAGCTTTAGCAGGCGTTGAATTTTCAGTAATAAATGTTTCCAACGATTCGACAGAAACAACGCCCTGTTGGGCTGCTACTAAAGAACCATCGGTATCAAATAACATAAAAACGGGTGTGCCAATTAATGATTCTTCTAGGTTTTGTTGCATCCAAATATTCATCTCAATGGGATTGGATAGCATATTGATAAATTTAATATTAAATTCAGATATAAAGTCTTCAGCTGCCTCAACGCCGTCTTGACCATCTAAAGAGATGCCTAAAATACGTGTATTGTTTAGTTTTCCGTCAAATTTGACTAACTCGGGCATGTGCTTACGACAGAAATGACAATTAGAATCCCACACTTCGACAATCGTCCATTTATCTTTGCCAATGTGATTGGTAATATCGTCTTTTTTACCTTTCATATCTGTGAAAGCATACGTATTGATACTTATTATTAACATTACACTAGTTAAAAAGACTTTATTAAAAAACTGTTTCACACTTACTTCCTCAACTTTGTTTAACTTTAACGATTCATTATTCGATGACTATGACACATAAGAGTTCCCCAAAAAACAGTAGAACAAATAATATTTCCGCTGTTCTGTTAGATTTAGATGGAACGTTACTTGATACCGCGCCTGATATGACCAATGCCTTAAACCACTTGCTTGCGGAGGAAGGAAAAAGCGCACTATCCCATGATTACTGTCGTGATCATGTCTCGCATGGTTCAATCGCAATGGTCACATTAGGGTTTGGTAAAGAGCAAACACCAGACGAGATCGAACGTCGACGCTTACGATTCTTGCATCTATACGAGAAAAACCTATGTGTGGATACAAAATTGTTTGATGGCATGGATGAAACCTTACGTTTTTTAGAAGAGCAGGGCATTCATTGGGGTGTGGTGACGAATAAACCGGCCTTTCTGACCGATCCATTATTGCAAGAATTGGGTCTGTATGATCGCGCCTGTAGTGTAATTTCGGGTGATACCTTACCCCAGCGAAAACCTGACCCTGCACCAGTGTATCTTGCGGCCGATCAATGTTCAAGTTTGGCGACAGAATGCATCTATGTGGGGGATGCAGAGCGTGATATTGAAGCAGGCAATCGTGCCAATATGCGTACCTTAATTGCCAGTTATGGTTATATTGATGCACAGCAAACACCTAGACAATGGGGTGCAGATGGCGTAGTGGAAAGTCCCATAGAGATATTAGACTGGCTTGAAAGCGGTTTTTACACTTATTCTGATTAAAATAATGTGTTATTTTTCATGTTGTTAGGTCTTTTATTTCAGGTAATAAGAAAAGTGACCTTGAGCAATTTTTAAGCACGTGTCAAAATAGAGGGTTAGTTGTACTTGTATTGAAAGAGGGGTTCTTGTGAATATCAGAAAAAACAGTGCTAAGAGCACAGTGTTTCAAATAGTCTTGTTTCTTATTTTAATCGCAGGGCTTATTCTTTTTTTTAAAGAACCCATTGCTACGTTTTATCTAAACAGTGGTATTAGTGATACTGGATTTATTATAAATTCCATCATCATCGTATTATTTTTAGTGGGCATGATACGTATTTTGATGACCTTGTTTCGTTATATTCAGGAGCATCATGCCGTTTTAAAAATGGCGGATTTATTAAAAAATGAAACAGCTAATCCAACCTCTCGGATGGGCGATAGTTCTTTAATTCTACAACGTTACAAATCAGTTCAATGGGTAACAAAACAAGGTGCCCCAGTAAACCAAGCGGCAATGGCATCTAGTTTTAATGCCACAGAAAACACGCGTTTAACAGCCATTCGGTTTGTTCATAGTACACTTATCTTAGCAGGTGTTTTTGGTACGGTAGTGTCACTGTCAATGGCATTAATTGGTGCGGCGGGCTTACTGGGTACTCCAGAAGGCGTCAAGGAGATGGGGACGATTGTAGGCGGTATGTCTTCTGCGTTGAGTTCCACCATTACGGCTATTTTTTGTTTCTTTATTTTTGCTTATTTTTATATGCGTTTAAACGATTCGCGGATTCAACTGCTGACTAATATTGAAGATGTGACCAGTCTTTATATGTTGCCTAAAGTATCGCATACGGAAGAGAGCATGGTGCGCCAAGTAACCGGTTTAACGAATGCACTCAATGATGCTGCGAATAAGCTAATTGCGGTTGAACATACATTTATGAACGCAGGATTGACCTTGCAAAATGCGGTAAATGATTTACACGGGCAAATCAGTGAAGGCAGTGTCAAAGAAATTAAAGATTTGATTCGTAAAGGGTTTCATCTGTCTGAACCAGAGTATGGACAGAGTAATCAAGAAAATACGATTAAAAACTTCCCCAATAATGCGAATGAAAACTTATTAGCGGACGCTCAAGAAGTAGTGGGTTCTGATATGACTGCAGATAAGAGCAACCGACTATGAATTTTGGCTACCCAGGGGACAATCTCCATCTGGAACATCATGGTGTAAGTGAAGAAAGTTTTTGGCCATCATTCACTGATATTATGATGGTGATCGTGATGGTTTTCTTGTTAGTGACGGTTGCTGTTATTTTAAATAACTGGACGTTAATTGCAGATTTAAAAGAAAGTATAGCAAAGCAACAAGTTGCATCTAACTTGGCCGATAATAAAGAAGTAGAAAATATCAGTTTAGAAGCTAAATTGACGTATCTTGAAAAACAATTAGCTTTATTCAAAGCTAAAACGGCGATAGAACAAGAAAAAGTCGCTAAAACTCAAGCAGCGTTATCAGTAGAACAAGAAAAAGTGGCTAATACCCAAGCGATGTTATCAAAAGAACAAGAAAAACTCGCGAATACTGAAGCGGCATTATCAAAAGAACAAGAAAAAGTGGCTAATACCCAAGCGGTGTTATCAAAAGAACAAGAAAAACTCGCAATTACACAGGCTGATTTATCTAAAAAACAGGCATCGGTCGATCAATTGACCGCTTTGAGTAATGAGCAAAAAGTGGCTATCGAAGCGACAGAAAAATCATTACTTGATGCGAAAAATTCATTAGAGGAAAAAAATCAACAAATTACAAGTTTGAGTGAACAACGTGTCGAGCAGGACAAAAGTTTAGAAAATAAGTTACTCGCTTTATCGTTAATGAAAAATAATAAACAAAGCCTTAAAGTTAGAATTAATAGTTTACAAACTGAATTAACTTCTGCTATTAAGAAAATGGAAACCTTGACCCTTAGCAATGAAAAGTTGGAAAGTAATAAAATCGCGACGAATGATTTGCAGGCAAAACTGCAATTAATGAATAATGATGTCACCGAGAAAGAAGAAGCATTACAACGCTTGCAAGAAGAAAAAGAGCGGGTAAAAAAAGAATTTGTTAGTTTAAAATTAAAAACAGATGAATCAACAAAAAGTGCTGAAATCAAGATTACCAAAGTTGAAGACAAACTTGCTGTAGCCAATAAGAAAATAGCAGTAACAGAAAAAAAATTAACGCTCGCAAATAAGAAACTAACGGGTATTAAAAGTGCTGAGACCAAGGCTTCCAAAATTGAAGACAAACTTAGCGTAGCTAATAAGAAAATAGTTGTAACGGAAGAAAAACTAACGCTCGCAAATAAGAAATTGGCTGAAATTGAAAGTGCTGAAACCGAGGTTACCGAAATTGAAGATAAACTTAGTGCAGCTAATCAGAAAATAGCAGAAACGGAAGAAAAATTAAGTCTCGCAACTAAGAAATTGGCAGATATTGAATCGGATAATTCTGAAGAAGACACAGCGGAAGACTTAGCAGCTGTAATTAGTGAAAAAGATAAAATTATTGAAACACTAAAGAAAAAGCAATCCAAAGACGAATCACAACTGCTTAGTTTGCAAGGTGAATATGATACTTTGGATAGTAAGTATCAAAAATTATTACGTCCTGCGCGCTCTTCAAAAGGAAAATACATCGTTAGTGTAAGTTATAAAAAAATCGGCGGTAAAAAAACGATTCGTTTAAAGTCAGGACCAAACGCAAGCTATAAGACATTAAGCAAGCGCGAGATGGAAAAGGCACTTGAGAAATTAAAGAAAAAACATAAAACTGATTTGTATGTAAAAATAATTATTCCAAAAAATAGTGGCTTGTCTTATAACGAGGCTTGGCGTTTTACCAGTAAGCTTCAAAAGAACTATGATTATTACTTCCAGCCGGATAGCGAGTCTAAGTCGAAGTCTAAAAAATCATCAGAAAAAGAAACCAATAAATAGTTAATTGATACCTTTATTCACCATTTCTCAGGTGCTAAGGCCTCTCAACTATTCAATTACTAATGGTTCAATGAATACAGCTGTCTTATAATGGACTTACCCTTTTGAACAAGTAACTATTTCTTATGACAAATGAAGACCTCCTAAACTACGTTCCTGCTAACAATTTATTTAAAGATAAAGTTATTCTAGTCACCGGAGCAGGCTCTGGAATTGGGCGCACCATATCACTTGCTTACGCGCGTTTTGGCGCAACCGTGGTGCTCTTGGGTAAAACCCTTCAACAACTAGAAGCTGTCTATGATGAAATAGAAGAAGCGGGTTGGGCAGAGCCCGCGATTTACCCGCTCAATATGGAAGGAGCGAATGTTAATGACTATCAAGATATGGCAGAAACCATAAAAGAGAAACTGGGTAGTCTTGATGGTATTGCGCTTAACGCCGCGTGGTTGCCTGCATTTATTCCGTTTAAAGAATATGATATTGAGTTATGGTCGAAAACTATAACGGTTAATTTACATGCCAATTTTTTGATTACTCAAGCTTGTTTGCCTCTTTTAGAACAATCGGATGATCCCGCGATTGTGGCATCGGCACATAATTCGCGCAAAGCGTACAATGGTGCATTTGGTATAGCAAAAGCAGGTCTGGAAGCAATGATGGATATTCTTGCTGATGAATACGATATGGACGAGAACTTTATTCGTGTTAATAGTATTGATACCGGTCCCTTACGTACTCAAATGCGAAAAATGAATTACCCTGGTGAAGATATAGAAACACTGGCGACACCTGAAGCGGTTGTTGGTCCTTATCTTTATTTCATGGGTGCTGATGCAAAAAAACGTACCGGCGAAAAAATAGCCTTTGATAAATTACCTGCCGATACTCTCTGGCCGGGTGATGTTTAATAAATTTCAAAAATATGAAACAAGATAAGCTATTTTCCGATGTTCAACCTTTGGTTGATTTTGCATTTGACGATGCCGTCGCGGATGTATTTCCCGATATGATCCGTCGTTCCGTGCCGGGTTATGAAACGGTAGTTTCAATGCTTGGCGTCTTGGCACAACATTACGCGCAAGATAATACCAGCGTATACGACCTTGGCTGTTCATTAGGTGCGGCAACGCTTGCGATGCATCGTCAGACGCGTTCGCTCGCACTTCAACATATTTGTGTTGATAATTCCGAAGCAATGGTCAAACGATGTCGTTCTAAATTACAACGCCATATGCAGAATGCTAATTTAGACGTGTTGTGTGACGACATTGAAAAGATTGAAATCAAAAATGCGTCACTGGTGGTGGTGAATTTTACCTTACAATTTATTCCGCCTGAATCACGTTTGCAATTATTGAAAAAAATAGCCGATGGTTTGTTACCAGGTGGCGCTTTGGTTTTATCCGAAAAATTGATTTTTGAAGATTCAATCGATAATCAATTACACATAGATTGGCATCATGCGTTTAAACGCGCTAATGGTTATAGTGATCTTGAAATTAGTCAAAAACGTGCGGCAATCGAAAATGTACTGGTTCCCGATACCCAACAAGAACATATCGAACGTTTGAGACAAGCTGGTTTTAGCAAAACAATTCAATGGTTTCAAAGTTTTAATTTTGCTTCGTTTGTGGCGATAAAGAATTAATAGAGATGCTTAATGTTTGATTTTGAATCGCTCTATCAAGACCTAAATGAGAATAACTTTAACGCATGGTCTAAAACCCTTCCTAAACAAATCGAACAGGTGTTTGCAGATCGTTTTCATGGCAAGCTCGAAGAATGGCAGCAAGTGTTAGCAGCATTACCGAATATTCAAGCTTCAACAATCAACCTTAATAAAGATACGTTACAGATTGGCTCAAAAGATGATTGTGATAACGATACACGTCAACAATTAACGGCATTACTCAAACAATTTCACCCGTGGCGTAAAGGGCCTTATGAATTATTTGGTATTCACATTAATACCGAGTGGCGTTCTGATTGGAAATGGCAGCGAATTAGCCCGCATATTAGTTCGTTACAAAATCGTTCAGTGCTCGATGTCGGTTGTGGTAATGGTTATCATATGTGGCGCATGTATGCAGAAGGCGCGCGTTTGGTTGTCGGAGCTGACCCGAGTCAATTTTTTCTTACGCAGTTTCATACAATTAAAAAATACGTGGGTGAAGCACCTGTTCATCTATTGCCATTCAAAAGCGAAGAACTTCCAGCGTTTACCCAAGAATTTAAGGGCAGGGGTTTTGATACGGTTTTTTCAATGGGCGTGTTATATCACCGACCCTCACCGATTCGTCATTTACAAGAACTTAAAAGCTTTCTGCGCCCCAAAGGTGAGCTAGTTTTGGAAACCTTGGTTTTAGCAGGTGATGATGATCGGATTTTAATCCCGCAAGATCGTTATGCGAAAATGCGCAATGTTTGGTTTATTCCTACAACACCCGTTTTAGAGCGCATGTTAGAACGGGTTGGTTTTACCAATATACGTGTAGTGGATATTACAAAAACAAGTGTCGAAGAACAACGAAGCACTGATTGGATGAACTATGAATCGTTGTCTGATTTTTTAGACCCTGAAGATCATAGTAAGACAATTGAAGGTGACCCTGCGCCCGTTAGGGCTGTGATTATTGCAAATGTACTATAGAAAGCTCTTGAGTAACCTAGATGAATTCTGGCTAGGCCCCGTAAGGGTAAGTCTCTAGGGCATCATCTCCGTTGTTGCACTTCTTGTGAAGGCAGTAAGCATTCCCTGCAAAGTGCGCCTAGGATATGATGCCCTAGAGACTTACAGAATGTTACCTAGGTTATTCAAGAGCTTCCTTAAGGAAATAATAAAAATGGCACAAACTAATCTGATCATTAATACCCTAAAAAAATCACTTAAAACGCACGGTAAAACCTATGCGGATGTGGCAGATTATTTAGAATTATCTGAAGCCAGTGTCAAACGCATGTTTGCTCAACAATCCGTTAGTTTGAATCGTTTGGATTCGATTTGCCAAATGTTAGAAATGGAAATTACCGATTTAATTCAACAGGTCAACGACTCTACCGCACGTCAGATTACAGAATTAAGTGCGGATCAAGAAAAACAAGTCGTGAGCGAATTAGGTTTATTGCTGGTAACAATTTCCGTCATCAATCATTGGACACTAGACGATATAATTAATACCTACACTTTGACTGAAGCAGAGTGTATTCAATACCTTGCGAAACTAGATCGGTTGAAAATCATTGAGCTACTCCCGAATAATAAAATTAAAATAAAAGTGTCACCTAATTTCAAATGGCGCAAAAATGGTCATATTCAACGCTTCTTTAGGGAAAATATTGAAACAGACTTCTTCAATTCTAATTTCAGCTTACCTCAAGAAAAACTCATTGTACTTAACGGTATGTTGTCAGCAGAATCTAACGCTATTTTCCAAAGAAAACTAGAACGATTAGCAAGAGAGTTTGATGAAATAACGAAAGATGATAGCTCTTTACCATTGGGAAAACGTTTTGGTTATACTTCAGTGCTCGCAATTCGAGATTGGCGTTTTAGTGTGTTTGAGGCGTTTAAAAAGCGAAACCTTTAATAAGCTAGGAAATTATCTAATATTTCCGTTTTAATATTTTTAAATGGCCTAACTCTATTTAGTATCGAAAAATAATACTATTGGCCGTAATTATAAATACTATCCATATAAAGATTTAAAAATAAATACTAATCGGCATACTTCCTCTCAACAGACGAAAAATTATTTAAATTGTTAGAAATTCGTTCTGTCTTATTTCCAAAAAACAAAGAGGAAAATAAAAATGGAAAACTATGACACGCAAACCAATTCAGCTGGTTGGTTATTATTTGTAAAACTCTCCTTTCTAATCTCGTTGGCGGCTATGTTAGCGGCGATTATTTTTATGCCGGGAGATTTGATGCTAAAAGGTTATATGGGGCTTAACTCGCTCTTTATTGTTAGCTCTACCATAATGGTTTCTAAAACAATGCGCGATGAGCATGAAGGTAGCAAAATGCTTAATCGAATCAATGAAGCTAAGACGAATAAAATTATTCAGGAGTATACGGAATAGCCATAACTTAAAAAGGTTGTTTAATATTTTAGTATTAAAAATAGGATAAAAATTATGAGAATTATGCGAAAACTTGTTACTGCCTTAAATGGTGGTGTAAGAGAAACAGCGGAGATTGTGATTGATGCGAATAGTCTGAGAATATTTGCTCAGGAAATTCATGAATGTGAAAATCATATCACGCAATCAAAACAACAATTGGCTTCTATCATTGCAGAGAAAATGCGACGACAGCGTGAAATTAACAGTGCTGAAGAAACCATTAAGCAGTTTGAAACGCGAATGTCAGAATGCTTACAAGCCGGTAATGATGCTAAGGCATTAGAGCTTGCAGAGCACGTGAGTGAAAAGGAGTCTATGCTGAGTCGACATCAACAACACTGCCAGCATTTAATTAAAGATGAAAAGCAGCTACAACAAATGCTTAAGAAAATGATTACCCGTTTGGATAATTACCGTACTGAGCTACGCATGGCACAGGCAAGTAGTAAAATGCAAAATGCCCAAAGTAAATTGGTGAATCGAAGCCACGGTGTGGTGTCGCGATTTGGTGATATGCAAGATTCATTAACGCGGATTCGAGAAAAACAACAAGCGTTTGCGGATGAGATGACGGCGATGGATCAGATTGATGCGGATCTTAATGGGAATATTATTGATGATAGTGTTTCTGCGCTTAAAGCATCGGCTAGTGAAATTCTGGAACGCGTGAAGCGCAAGACTTCAACAGCTTAAATAAAAGAGGTGTCTTTGAATAAATAAAGTAATCAGGGTGGTTTAGGTCATCCTGATTTTTTTATTAAATTGTCTGTTATCAACATTGCTCCCAAGGAAGCCCGTAAAAACGCCAACCATTAAGTGTGCCCCGATGGTTGTTCTCATCTCTGTCACCTTCAAAGCCGTCACTCACATGATAGATATTTCGTAAACCAGCTTCAAGTAGTTGTATTCCCGCTTTTTCTGAACGGTTTCCACTGCGGCAAATCATTACAATGGGGCAGTTTTTATCAGGGCTATCGGTTTGAACTGCGGTTATATCTTCAACAAAATTTGGATTAATATCCCAGTCAGGTTCTTCCATCCAACCGACATGAATAGCACCCACAGGATGTCCGATAAACAGAAACTCCATCGACGATCGAATGTCGACTAATTTAGCTGTGGGGTGTTGTTGCAAAAAATCCCACGTTTCCTGCGAATTCAAATGCCCTGGTGTTTTTTTATTCATATCAACAGTGTAGTTAAGACTAAGATTTTATTTCAAACAAAACCAAAACCGTATTTTGTAATGCATTATTATTATCATCCGAAATCATTAAATATTGATTTTTATTGTAATGCGCTAGTCCTTCAAAGTTATCTAAATACCATCCATCAGACCCAGATAAAGAAGCAATTTGTTGGGTTTGGCAAGCATTTTTATTGCTGCATTTGTTAAGATGCAGTTGGCGTAAATTAATGGTGATGGGTGTAAACGGGTTCGCCCATGCACGTTCTAATACTAATAGATCACCGTTTGGTAGCGTTTCTAAGCCTGTTATTGCGCTTTTATTAGGGCCCGATGCAGGAAAGTGCCATTTTTTGCCAGCACTCGAATAAATAGTTTGGTGTTTCATTTTATTTTCTGATAGTGGAAACTCTGCAGCAGTTAGCGTGCCGTAAGTAGGGTGCTCGGTAACACTTTCAAGACCTTTGTTTTTATCCCGATAATGCTTTCTTTTGCGGAGTTTTTTGGGAAGATGTACGCTTTTTATAAACTTACCGCGGGTAGTATAACGGGCGATGCGTGGTTTATTTTCGAATGATATGATAAGTTCTGAATCCCCTTGTTTACCATTATTTCCGCCGCTTAATGATAATCCTTCAGAATCGCTGTACTTCCCCTTCAAATGTTCTCCAACTTTATTCTTGAGTCGCGTTGCATAGATTACTGTCATATCTTCAAGGTGATTATTTTTAATTGTCAATCTAAGATGATAAAGAAGACCTTCATCTGATACCGCATACAATAATTTTTCATCGTTATCCCAAGTGATTCCGGATAATTCGGTAACGGGCAAGTCATCAAATCGGGTGGATTTCATACCCAAACTACCGAGTAGTTTAATGTTCATGTGTTGATTCGTATCGCTATCAGGCGAGAGATTATATTCAAAGACTTTTGATTGAAGAGAGCTACACGAAATCAGCAGAAAAAAAGAAAATGGCCAGAGAGACTGTTTAATAGCAGAAGTGCTAAATGATCGAAGCATATTTATTAAAGTGAAGAACACCAGTAGAGATTCCTGTATAAAGTTGGATGCTGACTTAAGGGGTTTGATCAGTATCCCTTAACTTTATACAGGATAAATAGCGTTTTAGCTACTGGAACTCAATTGACCTTGAAGAATCATATTGCCTTTAGGTTGTTTGATATTGACATTTTTTTGTTCTGCACTGATTGTTAATCTGCCAACATTTTTAAGCGTCTTCCATTCCGCTTTACTGATTTTAATCATGGTCTTACCTGTTTTAGCAATGGTTCCCATTTTCATTGGCTCGCCACCTTTTCTAGGGTGACACCAAAGTGTTAGCTCCATATTATCTGCAACGTCGATTTTTTTCATAAGATCAAAAGAAAGCATCATATCTGACTTTTGTATTTTGGTGACTGCCATTGGCTCATGAGAGTCAGATTCTAAAACAGCAGAATATAGAGAAGCTGTTGCCTCTGGTGTTAGTGTCATTGGGTTAAGCAATAATACCGCTGAAATAACCAATGCCATCGCCGCTAGCCCAAAACCTTGTTTGAAAAAACCAGTACTCCACCAAGGTGTTTTTTCTTTTTGTTGATTACTTTGAGAGCTAGATGATTGAATATGCGCTTCGATATTATTCCACACTTGATTAGAAGGTTGAGCATCGGGTAGTAGTTCGACCAGGCTAGCAAATTTGTTCTCGTAGGCATCGACTACCGCACGTAAATAAAAATGTGTTTCCATTAATGTTTCAAATCGTTTTCTGGCGCGTCCTTGCATTGCCCCAACAGCATACTCAATCGCGAGTTGTTCAAAAACCTCGGGGTTCTGGTATCTTTTTATATTGTTCTTATTGTTCTTATTGTTCTTTATGTTAGACATGGTCGTATATCCTCTAAGCCTCTTCTAATCCAAGCTTTAATTGTTCCTAAGGGTCTATCCATTTTATTGGCTAGTTCCTGATGTGTGTGCCCATAATAATAAGACAGTAAAATGCATTCTCGTTGATCTGGTTTTAATTTGTCTAAACAGTCCATTAAACCTTTAATGTCCTGACTTAGATTTTCCAAACTATCGGGTTCTAAATCAGCCGACGAAAATTCTAAACCTTCGTACTGGATTTCAGTCTCAGCAGCTTTCGTTTTTAAACTGCGGAGCTTATCTAATCCTTTGTTGCGTATTACCGTAGACATCCACGTGAGTGCTTTACCTTTACCCGGCGAAAAAGAATCTGCTTTTTCCCAGACTTTGATAAAACCTTCTTGTAATACATCTTCAGCCAATGCTTCTGTGCGCATTAAACGTAAACACAAGCTCATGAGTTTAGGTGATGTTGCCTCATAAAGCTGCTTAAACGCTAGCTGATCTCCTGCTGCGGTTTTTTGCAACATTTCCGCGTAAATATCTTCCATCGTTGTTTCTTCTTATAGTGGTAATGAGTAAGTTATTATTTATTGTTGCTCTATATACGCATTATACAAATTTCAGATGCAAAAAAGGCTCCGAAAGGGAGCCTTTTGATGAACGGGTATTAAGTAATTTTCAATAACGCCTCGTTCTGAAGAAAATTAGAATGTACTGTGATGTTATTCGTCGTCGCCAACTTCCTTCATACTTAAACGCATTCTGCCTTGACGGTCAATCTCAAGCAACTTAACGCGTACTTCATCACCTTCTTTCAGGTGGTCGCCAACTTTTTCAACACGCTCGTTACTGATTTGTGAGATATGAACTAAGCCATCTTTACCCGGAAGAATCGTTACAAAAGCACCAAACTCCATGATCTTAGCTACTTTACCGTTGTAGATTGTGCCAACTTCAGCTTCCGCCGTAATGTCTTCAATCATTTTCTTGGCAGCACTTGCCGCTTTACCGTCAACTGCGGATATTTTAATTGCGCCTGTATCATCAATATCAACCTGTGCACCCGTTTGTTCAGAAATGCCACGAATCGTTTCGCCACCTTTACCGATTACTTCACGAATCTTGTCAGGGTTGATTTTCATTGTGAGGTAACGTGGTGCAAAGTCAGAAACTTCTTCACGCGATGAATCAATCACTTTGTTCATTTCATCAAGAATATGTAAACGTGCTACTTGGGCTTGCTCTAATGCTTGCTCCATGATTTCTTTAGTGATGCCTTGGATTTTAATATCCATTTGAAGCGCGTTGATACCGTCTTTTGTACCCGCTACTTTAAAGTCCATATCACCTAAGTGATCTTCATCACCCAAGATGTCGGTTAGTACGGCAAAATCATCGCCTTCTTTAACCAAGCCCATTGCGATACCTGCAACGGGAGCTTTAATTGGCACACCCGCATCCATCAATGAAAGTGACGTACCGCAAACTGAAGCCATTGAGCTTGAGCCGTTTGATTCTGTAATTTCAGAAACTACACGAACGGTGTAAGGGAATGATTCTTGATCTGGCATAACAGCGAGAACACCACGTTTTGCTAAACGACCATGGCCGATTTCACGTCTGCCTGGGTTACCTGTACGACCTGTCTCACCTACAGAGTAAGGAGGGAAGTTGTAGTGGAGTAAGAAGTGATCTTTGTAAGAGCCTTGAAGTGCATCAATGATTTGCGCATCACGAGTTGTACCTAAAGTAGTAACAACTAAAGCCTGAGTTTCACCACGTGTGAATAACGCAGAGCCGTGAGTTCTTGGTAAAACACCAACACGAGATTCAATTGCACGAACCGTTGTGTTGTCACGCCCGTCAATACGTGGCTCGCCTGCAATAATGCGACTACGCACGATGTCTTTTTCTAAATCTTTGAATGCATTTGAAACGTCACCTGCATCGGCAGAGTTTTCATCGTCTGTTACCAATGCAGCCATTAGTTTGTCTTTAGCAACGGCTACTTTATCTTGACGATCCATTTTATCAGCCGTTGAGAAAGCATCTTTAAGATCAGCTTCACAAACATCAGCAACTGCTTTTGCTAATGCGGTATCTTTTTCTGCTGCTGACCATTCCCAACGCTCATTGCCTACTTCTTTAGCAAAGTCACTAATGGCAGAAATAGCGGTTTGCATTTCATCGTGACCAAATACAACTGCGCCTAACATGACTTCTTCAGAAAGCTCTTTTGCTTCTGATTCAACCATTAGTACTGCATCAGACGTGCCTGCAACCATAAGGTCTAGGTCAGAATTTGCTAATTGCTCAACACTAGGATTTAAAATGTAATTTCCGTCTTTGTAAGCAACTTGAGCCGCGCCAATCGGGCCATCAAAAGGAATTCCAGAAGCAGATAATGCTGCCGAAGTACCCAGCATTGCAGGAATATCTGGCAATACATCAGGGTTTAAAGATATAACGTTGATAATAACCTGTACTTCATTCATGTAGCCTTCTGGAAAAAGAGGGCGAATAGGGCGGTCAATCAAACGTGATAATAAAGTTTCACCTTCACTTGGACGTGCTTCACGACGGAAGAAACCACCGGGGATTCTGCCTGCTGCATAGGTTTTTTCTCGATAGTCAACGGTAAGTGGGAAGAAGTCTTGTCCTTCACGTGCTGATTTTTGACCCACGACTGATACGAATACAACCGTACCATCCATATCTACTTTAACTGCAGCGTGTGCTTGGCGAGCAATTTCGCCCATTTCTAATTCAACAGTATTGTCACCATACTGAAACGTTGTAGTTACAACATCAAACATATTTTAATTCCTTTAGTGTTCTTTATAATTTGAATATTTTTGTCACGAAGGATGTTTATAAAAATCATCTGATTATATGTAGACTTTTATAAACAACCTTAAGTCGTGACTGCGTAAACAAAAACACCGCAACAAGTGCGGTGTCTTAATCTTAGCGACGTAGACCGAGGCGTTTGATCAAATCTTGATAACGAGCTGAATCGGTACGACTCAAGTAATCAAGTAGCTTACGACGCTGGTTTACCATTCTTAATAGACCACGACGAGAGTGATGATCATGAATGTGAGTTTTAAAGTGTTCCGTAAGATGCTTGATGTTCGCTGTTAAAAGCGCAACCTGCACCTCCGAAGACCCGGTGTCAGTGTCTGACAAGCGATATTCAGCTACGATTTTCGCTTTAGTTTCTGCGTTCAGAGACATAGTCCAAAGTTCCAGATTAGTACCTACGTTTTACGGTAGATTGGGTTGAATAAGTAATCGTTTAAAAACGACTACGCGTAAAAAGGCGCGCATTGTAACACGGTAAATCGAACTATCAAACCCAAAAGAACATTATAAAAATATAACCACAGATAGGCACATGGACGTGCCGTATTAGAATAATGCAGGAGCAGTTATCGAGGACACGGAGAGCACAGAGTTCTTTGGTTTCTTTTCCTCTGTGAACTCCGTGTCCTCTGTGGTTAGAATGTTTTTATTATTTAAAGGTTAGACTTGAAAATAAACACCTTGCCCATACATTTTTGACAACATAATTTTATACAAATTTAAGATAGGAAAATCATCATGGGAAAACCACAGAAAAAAGAAAACATGGAATTTCAAACAGAGGTAAATCAATTATTACATTTGATGATTCACTCTTTATATTCCAACAAAGAGATTTTCATGCGCGAGCTTATCTCTAACGCATCAGATGCCTGTGATAAGTTGCGATTTGAAGCGATTTCAAATGATTCACTCTATGAAGGTGATTCTGACCTGCGTATAGAAGTAGAATTTGATGAAGAAGCAAATACTGTTACTTTGCGTGATAACGGTATCGGTATGAATCGTGATGAAGTGGTTGAAAATATCGGCACAATTGCAAAATCGGGTACTAAAGAATTTCTTTCAAAAATGACGGGTGATGCGGCTAAAGATTCCAATCTAATTGGTCAATTTGGTGTGGGTTTTTACTCTTCATTTATTGTTGCAGATAAAGTTACGCTAACGACACGTCGTGCGGGTGATAAAGCAGACCAAGCAATTATTTGGGAATCTACTGGTGAAAATGGTTTTAGCTTAGAAGATACCACTAAAGAAACACACGGTACTGAAATTACCTTACATCTAAAAGAAGAAGAAAAAGAGTTTGCCAATAACTGGCGTTTACGCAGCATTATTTCTACCTATTCTGATCATATTCCGCTGCCTGTAAAAATGCTAAAAGTGGAAGAGCCTGCAGCTGATGGAACAGATGATGCCGGGGAAGACAAAGAGGCAGATAAAAAAGAAACAGAAGCAACTATCGAATGGGAAGTAGTCAACAAAGCTAATGCGCTTTGGACAGAGCCCAAAAGTAGTTTGAAAGATGAAGATTATCAGGACTTTTACAAACATATCTCACACGATTGGCAAGATCCATTAGCTTGGAGCCATAACCACGTAGAAGGAAATCTAGAATATAAATCACTGCTTTATATTCCGTCAAAAGCGCCTTTCGATCTTTGGGAGCCAGAACAGAAGAACGGTATCAAGCTTTATGTGCAACGTGTATTCATCATGGATGACACTAAAAATCTAATGCCAAATTACATGCGTTTTGTACGTGGGGTGATTGATTCTAATGATCTTCCGTTGAATGTGTCACGCGAGATTTTACAAAGTAATCATGTTGTTAATTCTATGCGTAAAGCATCGGTTAAGAAGGTGCTTGGTCTATTAGAAAAAATGGCGAAGAATGATGCCGAAAAATATCAGGGTTTCTGGAATGAATTTGGCAAAGTGATTAAAGAAGGACCGGGTGAAGATTTCGATAACAAAGAACAAATCGCTAAGCTACTTCGTTTCTCATCAACACATGATGATAAAGAGAAACAAGCGGTTACCTTAGAAGATTATGTTTCACGTATGAAGCCAGAGCAGGAAGAGATCTACTACATTACTGCTGATTCATTTACAGGAGCAAAAAGTAGCCCGCATTTAGAAGTTTTCCGTAAAAAAGGCATCGAAGTGTTGTTATTAAGTGATCGTGTAGACGAGTGGCTAACCAATGGTCTACAAGTATTTGATGGTAAAAAATTACAATCGGTTGCTAAAGGCGAGCTGGATCTAAGTAAGTTTGAAAGCGAAGAAGATAAAAAAGAGCAGGAAAAAGCAGAAAAAGAAGCAGGCAATGTAATCAAACACTTAAAAGAAGTACTTGGAGAGAACGTTGAAGATGTGCGTGTTTCGCATCGCCTTACATCATCACCTTCTTGTATTGTGCTTAGCGAACAAGATATGGCACTTTACATGCAAAATTTGATGAAACAAGCAGGGCACGATATGCCAACCAGTAAACCAGTGCTTGAGATCAATCCAACACATCCGTTGATTGAACGCATGGAAGGTGAAACTGATGATGAGCAATTTGCAGATTGGGCAGATATTTTGTTCGACCAAGCTTTGTTGGCAGAAGGTGCGCAGTTGGAAGACCCGGCGGGATTTGTTAGTAAGTTAAACAAATTGATGTTGAAAATGTCTTAAATAATTTCTCAATTGTTACGTGAAAAAAGGCGCAATATGCGCCTTTTTTTATGGATGATTAATAGAGGTGCCCTTAAGTTATTAAAATTTATCCAATCGGCACATAAATCAATAAATGGATGTTAAACACTGCCCAACCCAATAATGCACCTGGTAATAAATCTGCGATAAAGTGTTGTTTTGTATACAGTGCGCTAAGTGCAATAGAGATAGGGAAAAGCAACGGCCAATAGCCTAGATTTAAATCACTCGCCATAAAATGCATCGCCGATAACATTGCGACACTGACGTGAATTAGTACTCCAACAACATAGTTTTGTTAGGTACAGAGCAATCCAAAGTATTCAAAACAAGGCACAGGTTGAAGAGAATGGTGATCCCTTGACGAAACCTGCAACGTAGTATTGGATACTTTGGGTTGCTCCCTTCGGGCGAGTCAGAAAACAGTCATCCACGTTGTTGCATTTTTTGTGAAGGGATCACTATTCTCTTCAAAACGCGCCTAGTGGCTAACTGCTTTCTGGTTCGCTGTACCTATCAAAACTATGTTGTTGGAGTACTAGGAAAACAATTACTGGATTTATCAAAACTTTGTACGAGCCTTAACATGCGTACTGATTTTGAGTTTCCTTTGATCTGATCTCGCCACTGTTTAGGTGTTTCTACTGGGAAAACTAAAAAGAAAAACATTTGTATAAATAGCAATAAAAAATAACTCATTGTCATGTAATTAAATTCTCGCATACCGTCGACGGTAGCCACCACAAGAATAATGAGTGGATAATAAAATCCGCTATAGACCCATACCCAGCGTGGTTTTAAGGTGAATTTGTCATCCAATTTACATTCCAGAGAACGTGATTTTTTAATCGGGTGATTTTGAGTCCAAAAATAGAATTGGTAAACACCGACAATGAGAAAAATGCACATTAATAAATAGACGAGATAATCCACCTTAAGCTCCTATTTTTTTATTATTTAGTTGGGCTAAAGACAAGCACTTCTTACTCGTTTGTTATCAATATTTCCGATGAAAAACTGCATTCCATCCACTGTCGCAACGAGCTTAAACCCTGCGTATTCAGCGAGTTTATAAATCCGAGACTCTTTAATACTCCAGAAAAATAAACGTTGGGTTTGGCTACGTTGCGCCAATGAATTAATGACGGGACAGATAAGTTGGTGTAACGGGATTTGACCTCGAAACGCCTGAGTGATACCAAGATCATGTATATAAAGTACGGGTTGATCATTTAGAATTTGCTTTAAGGTTTCGTCTATTTTTGGGCTGCCGATGGTTTGATAGTATTGAATTGATTCAATTGCGTGTTGTACGCCGTATACGTCTAATTGTTGCGCCCAACAAAACCCGACTACTTCTGACTGTGATTTCTTATATTTATTGGGGTTGGCGTATAAACGAAGTCCTGAATTTCCTGATAATTCATGGCGCAATTTGGTGAGCACTTCTTGTTGGGAATAATTCTCTTCCCAAAGTAGTGGATCAGAAAAGATAGCTTGATAAGTATTTACTAGCTGGTCACTAATATTTTTATTGGCGATGAGTGAATCGTAGCTGTGAAAATCAAGCGTATTAAGTTTAGTTTGTGTTTTATATTTAAGCATTTTTATATCCTTTTCTATTTTGTTTATTGACCTGGGATTGTTTCAGTCGTTAAGTCTTGGGTTAACAACATAGGAATGACTTTTTTTTCTTTTTCTTTAGAAAACCCACATTGCTCAATGTCTTTTTTGGGATTGCAATAGGTGCCGAATAGCATGTCCCACCAAACAATATCTGCGTAGTTTTGAGCATGATGTTCTGACTTATGATGCAGGCGATGCATTTCCGGCGTTTGAAAAACATAACCTACCCAACGGGGTAAACGGATGTTTGCATGGACTAAAAAGCCTGCAACACCTGTGATGAGGATGTACAAAGCAGCCGCTTCTAAATTTAGCCCAAGTAATATAAAAACTATAAAATTACTCATGCTTAGATCCGCTAACATATCCAGTGGGTGGATATAATAGGCAGTGAGTGTTTGTAAGCGTTTTGGACTGTGATGGAGTTGATGAAAAATACGCCAAGCCAGTGGTGAAGAGTGACGTAAACGATGCCACCAGTATGCAAAAAATGTGAATATGAAATAGGCGAGAAATGCAGCTGAGGGCGCAGAAAGTAATTCGCTTAAAGAAAAAACTGACCAGCTATTAGCATAGTTTTCCCACACTGCTTCAACACCTAAATACACACCAAAGACCATCGCATTAATAATTACGGCACGTGCATACCAACGCCATTTAATTTCTAAGGGGTGAGCAGGAAAAATATGTTCCAGTAAAAATAATAAACCCGCAATAGCATATAAAAGGGGCAGGGCTAATTCGGTCATTGAAATCATTGTGGTTTCTCTATTTGTTTATTTTTCTAATTAATTGGTAGAAACAATATTGTTGTTAAGTATCAATATAATCCAGTTATTCTTAATTAGTTTGCTGGCGTGATATGATTGGTATCATATATAGATACGATAATGAAAAAAGGAGGGCTTTTAGATGAGTGCTACAAAGAATTTATTAGATGCTTTAAAAACTGTATTTAGGAATAAGGGCATCACTTACCGTGACGCAGCGAATGCTTTGGATTTATCTGAGGTGAGTATCAAACGTATTTTTTCTGAGAAGAATTGTTCGTTGCAACGTTTGGAGAAATTGTGTGATTTGGCAGAAACCGACTTTTCAACTCTGCTTGAAATTGCAGAATCCAAGCAACAGCAATTAACGGAATTAACCTTAGAGCAAGAAAAGCTATTAGTGGGTGATACACGTTTATTAGTTGTATCGGTGTGCATTATTAATTATTGGTCTTTTGAACAAATATTGTCCCAATATCAATTTACAGAAGCAGAATTGACGGGTGCATTTACCCAGTTAGATAAGTTAGGAGTGATTGAGTTGTTACCGGGTAATCGTTATCGCTTGAAAGTTTCGCGGAATTTTCGCTGGAGAATAAGAGGTCCTATACAAAATTTCTTTATAGAATCCGTCTTGCAAAGTTATCTACACAGTGATCTACAAGATACAGGTAATCAATTCCGATTTACATGGGGAATGCTGAGTAAAGAATCGGTTGAAGAACTCAATCGTAAAATCCATCGACTGATTGATGATTATTTAAGAATTGTCGAACAAGATGTACGTATTCCTGTTGAAAATAAATTAACCAGTAGTTTGCTCATACTCTTTAGAGAAGACTGGGAACCAAAGGCATTTAAGGCATTGTGGAAATGAATCTAATATTATTCTTACATTCCGTTGCCAAACTTCTCCGTTTGCGTTGCGCCACTCTCTCTAACGCCTTTAAGTGCAACTGCGTATTCTTTTAATATATTCAACGTCCAGTCGATGCGTTCACGAAAATAATCATCCGCATCGGTATTTGTTTTTTCATTGCCATCTTCGTTAAGTATTGTTTCTACATTGCGTAAAATTAGATGTTCTGGAATGTAACAGATACGGTTGTTTTTATAACTACTCATACGTAATTCTGCGACAGGGTAAGCACCACCATCCGCAGAAGATACAGCTACGATCAACGCGGGTTTGTGGGAGACTTCGTGTTTCCACATTAAAAAGAAGTTTTTCAAGGCGGCAGGTACTTGTCCATGGTATTCAGGTGCAATAATCACAAAAGCATCACTGCTACTGAGTTCTTTTGAAATAGGATCAAGAATGGCCTTCCAATCTTTATCACCTTCCCAAATGCTCTCGTCCCATAAGGGTAGGGGATTACCTGCAAGGCTAAATAGATAGGTTTCATCGGTTTGTCTATTTTTTAACAGTGTGTTTTCAATATATTTAGCCACTTTTATACTTTGTGAGTTTTGTCGATGGCTGCCGCAGATGATGGATATTTTCATATATAAAATCCTATTTTGTTAAGTGCCCAGTGTATCGTTTTTAACCTGTGCCAGAAATATATTTCTTAGAGAGTAATACTCGAACGTTGTCTTTTCTAAGTAGCGCTGAGTTATAATTCGGGGGATTAAAAAGTAAAAAACATCGGAAATAATATATTAATGAGCCTTAAAACAATCTTAAAGAAAATTCCATTTGTCCCCAGTTTGTTGACTATTAACACATTGTTAATAAATAAAAAATCATACTTAAGGTCAACGGGCTATCTTAATAGTTTCAAAAATGGTTACCCGTGTGATGATAAAGGTGAAGTTCTGCCGTGGATGAATTATCCAGTCATATCTTTTTTAAAGGAACGACTAAATAAAGATATTACAATTTTTGAGTATGGCAGTGGGTTTTCTACCCGTTTTTATGCCGCCCGCGTTAAGCATGTAACATCCTTAGAATATAATTATATTTGGTATGAGAAAGTGAAACAAACACTGCCGGATAATGTCACCCTTTTGTTTCAAGAAACAGATATTGATGGTAAGTATTGTCGGGCAATTCAACTAAATGATGTTAAATACGAAATGATCGTAATTGATGGTGATGATAGAGAAAACTGTATGCAACAATGCCTCGTTTCTTTGAGTGAAAATGGTGTCATTATTCTTGATGATTCTCAGCGAGATTGTTATGCAGAAAGTATTATTTTCTTAGAGAAAAAAGGGTTTAAAAGAATACATTTTGAAGGATTAAAACCGAAAGGAAAAATAATGGATCGAACTACGGTGTTTTATCGTGACAATAATTGTTTTGGTATTTAATGATCTATTTTTGTTGAGTAATACCAAAAGGGGTCCAAGTTAGCTTTTTCGATTTAACCTCATCACGTATTTTTTTATTTTTTTTCCAAATTTCGGGAGTGGAATAACCTCGTTTATGGTCGAGGTGAATACAAATAGAACTATATCGAATTTGGATACCGCGTATTCCTTTGTTTTCCATACGCTCTCCTAATTCACGGTCTAAGCCACCGTATTGTAAGCGCTCATCGAAACCATTTACCGACAATATATCTTCTTTAAAAGCAGAGCTATTTGCACCATTCCATGTGGCTTTTGTGGGCGTAATAAAATTATAGAATTGTTTCCGTTTACCTTTGGCAGTTAGTTTTAAAGCTTTACTCGTTTTAGGTAGTCCGTTTTTAATCAACCATTGATAATCAAAGGCTTTCCCCGACTTTATATGCTCTTCGTTAATTAGTTCGCTTACGTTCATGGTTAATTTAAAATAAGCTGCCGAGCAAAAAAAACCTTTTTTGGATAGGTGCTTATGGGTTTCAACGGTATCACTTCGAGGGATACAGTCACCATCAGTAAAGAGTAAATAATCACTTTGTGTCGCTTGTATGGCTTTGTTTAGTATTTCTGTTTTTCTAAAGCCTTGGTCTTCATGCCATACATGTAAAATGTTAAGTTTCTGACGTTGTATAAATGTATCTATCAACAATTTTGTCGTGTCATTAGAACCATCGTCAGCAATGATCACTTCAAAGTTAGGGTCGGTTTGATTTTCGTATCCCCACAGGACTTTTTCTAACCAAGCAGGGGAATTATAGGTAGTAATGATGACGCCAAACTTCATAGGGTTCTCAAAAATAAATTCACATTTATATAATTAGGTTTAGTATTATCAAATTGCCAATCGGCTTATAAGCGGCTAAATACAGTAGGATTTTACACAATGGTTGAAAACAAATCTGTAAATATTATTTGCATGAAATGGGGTAATAAATACGGTGCTGATTATGTTAATAAACTCTATGGAATGATCGCCCGTAATTTAAGCTTGCCTTTTCAACTAGTGTGTTTTACAGATGATGTGACGGGCATAGACTCGCGCGTTGAAACACGAGAACTTCCACCGTTGGATTTACCTGCAGGCGCGCCGGAAAGAGGCTGGAATAAACTGACGACTTTACAACATGGTTTTGGAGGCTTATCAGGCGAGGCATTGTTTTTAGATCTTGATGTGGTGATTGTGAGTAATATTGATGATCTATTTTCGTACAATGCAGAATTTGCAATTATTCGTGACACTAAATTCCGCCGTAAATTAGTCGGAAATTCATCGGTGTATCGTTTTAAAATAGGGCGATATGATGATGTGTTACAACATTTTCGTGCCAACTTTACGGAAGTACAAAATACTCACCGTAATGAGCAAGCTTACCTAACCGATGAAGTCAATAAAAGAGGTGATCTTAGTTTTTGGCCGTCGGCATGGTGTCCTAGTTATAAATACCATTGTATGCATCCTTGGCCACTTAACTATTTTAAAGATGCGTTTATTCCAGAGGGTGCAAAAATTCTTATTTTTCATGGGCACCCTGAACCACAAGAAGCCATTGCAGGCATAACGACTAAATGGAATCGGCACGTGCGACCGACTGCGTGGATTAATGATTATTGGCGAGAATGATTAAAATCAGATATATCAAGTTTTATGTGGCGACGTTCGGATTTTAAAGCATTGCTCAGATGCCTAAAACCTAATGAAAGTTGAGACTTAAACCGTCTAAAACGATATAACATACGTTGCTTAAAATGTGGCTTGTCAGAATGTAGCGTTCCATAGGTTGCAGATTTTGTTTCAAAAGGTGATCTTAAATCATAATATTTACACATATCAAACTGTAGCGCGCAGGCGGGTTCTATCTGATAGGCATTCATTTTGTAGGCTGAACTGATCATTGCATCCGCTAACCCCGCCCTTTTTTTCGTGTGTTTTAGTAATTCGGTCGCACCTTGTGGCCATAAAATATAAGCGGCTGCGCCGGTTCTATCTTGATACATTCGGTGAATATTTAATCTTGGATTGCTTAACTCTTTAAAGCGTTTTGCTACAAGCTTTTTGCGATTGCGTACTTCTAGGCTTAGGTGCTGGTATTGGTTTGGATTAGCGCCCATTTCATCTAAGGTTTGCAATAAGGCAGGGAGTTTTGATGATAATAAAACATCATCTTCTAAGATTAATGCTGGTTTACCCGATGTTTCGATGTTTGTCCATAATGTACGATGGCTTAGTAAACAGGCTCTTTCACCTAAGCCTAGGGGTCTTTCCCAAGTGTCCCAATAGTTGTTTGGAAAAGTATTGGGCAAGGTATTTGCGGTTATTGCTTCAAAGCGTTCAAATTCTAAACCGAGCTTTTTCATCTGGTCTTGTTGAAACTGCAAGCGTTTCTCAGCACTTGGCATATTAATGATGATAATTCGCATTAATATTTTTCTCTACTGTTGTTTTTCTTGATCATTATAAAGTGGATATTCCAATCATTTTGGAAATCCAATTAAAAACCACTTAATTCGTTTCACTATATTCTTTAATGATCGTGTTTTTCTTTTTATGCCAATTTTGGGTGCGGTGGAATCTTCTATGTGTCTTTCTTCTCCAATATGTTTAACTGCAGGGTTTTCAAGGTGTGCAGTCGCAAAGCCTAATTTTTTAAATACCCAGGAAACCTCGCTTTCGCCACCTATTTTAGAAAAGGGTGCAACTCTTTGGTAATCAACAAGTCTTCTTAATGATGGATTATAGCCATAGCTGAAATAGCGTTTATCAGTTGATTTATTCGCAAGAAAATAATCAATACCTTGATGGTTGAGTGTAGGAAGGTCGCGTAGTTTAATATGTTCAGCGCGTCCCCTGAGTTGTACCACGGAGGCATTTTCGTGTTTTTGTAAAATGCTTAATGATTCTTGGATAAACCCTGTTCTTATAAATTCCCAATCATCTTCGCAATGAAAGATATAGGGCGTTTTAACGTGGCTGTAGGCAATATCAATTGATTTGGCCTGACCTAGGTTTTTGGGATTTACGATAACGGTAAATGGATAATCAAATTGCTCTAAGTGTTTATGGATGGCTTGATTGCCTGAATCTTCAATAATAATGAATGCTTTAGGTTGAATATCTAGGTGCTTGAAGAAAGACACTACTGTTTTTTCTAATAAATCAAAGCGGTTACAGCTTGTGAGGACACAGCTATATTCAAATTCATTTTTATTCATAGTTTTTTATCTAATGCTGTTTTTATCTAATATAGTTTTTATCTAATTCGGTTGAGAGCCAATAAACCAACGCCTAAAAACAACAATGAAGGCACAAAGGCACTTAAAATAGGCGAAACCCCAAATACAATACCTAATTCGTTGATCATTCGGTTTGCGAGAAAAAAAGAAATACCAAGAATAATGCCATAAAAGACGCGCGTACCTGCACCACCGCCACGGTTAGAACCAAATAAAAACGGCATTGCAATAATGAGCATGACTAAAGCAGATAGTGGTACAGAGTAGCGTTTCCAATAAATAAGCTCGTATTTATCAGTTTTAAGTTGGTTATTTTTTTGATGCTCAATGATTTTTTTAAGTGCGGTTGTAGATAGCTGTTCGGCTTCTACGGTTGCTACGTCTAAAATTTGCGGGTCAATGAATTGCTTGTCTATCACTTTATTTTGGTGTTGTTTATTTATACTAGTATCATTAAAAATAGAGATATTTACATTTTCTAATTGCCAGTCATTGTCTACAAAATTTGCAGTATCGACAGTTTTAAGAGATTTTAGTCCTGCATAGTTTTCTTCAAAGGCGTAAATAGAAATATCCGATAACTGTTCTTTTTTAATCACTTTTCCAATATAGAAAATAGTGTTTTTTTCTTTTACCCA
>Ga0209633_10001072_pt1 | contig 29514 bp, 29 predicted proteins | sample Cruoilmetagenom1_FD_187290 | JGI IMG/M metagenome (GOLD analysis project Ga0209633, IMG submission 187290) | Oil polluted marine microbial communities from Coal Oil Point, Santa Barbara, California, USA - Sample 1 (SPAdes) (version 2) | ecosystem: Environmental > Aquatic > Marine > Oil seeps ... | reverse complement strand
TCGTAATGCTCTGAATGACGAAGAACTGATGGTTTATTACCAGCCAAAACTGGATATGCAGACTGGCCTGATCTACGGGGTCGAAGCACTGGTTCGCTGGAATCACCCGGAAAGAGGTTTTATATCGCCGGATCAAATCATCTACATCGCCGAACATACAGGCCTGATAAAACCACTCACCCGCTGGGTCCTGCAAGAGGCTATTTCGCAATGTAGTCATTGGAACAAACAGGGGATGAAATTGAGTGTTTCTGTGAACTTGTCCACTCGGAATTTACAAGATCCCAACCTGTATGAACTGGTTGAAGCCAATTTATCAGCCTATGACTTCCCCCCCGAGTTACTGGTATTGGAAATTACTGAAAGTGCGATGATGCTTGAGCCAGAATATGCCAAGCAGATTCTCACCCACATGGACTCGATGGGAGTGTGTATTTCTATTGATGATTTCGGTACGGGTTTCTCTTCCCTGGCCTATTTAAAACAACTCCCGGTCGATGAGCTTAAAATTGACAAGTCGTTCGTGATGAATATGAATAATAACGATAATGATGCTGTGATCGTCCGTTCCACCATCGATCTGGCCAGGAACCTCGGACTGAAGGTAGTAGCAGAAGGTGTTGAATCACTCGAAATCTGGCATTTACTCAACAAGCTGGGTTGTAATTATGCCCAGGGTTTCTATATGAGCAAGCCTTTACCCGTAGAGAAACTGGAAGTCTGGCTACAGACTTACAAGAACAAAAAACTATCTATTTCCTGAGCCGGTTTTCACAAACACCATTCACTTCATGTAAGCATATTTTCTGTGTACAGTAACATCAACTAGCGCTACTATAAAATAATAAGCGCTATTACCGGAACTGAAAAATGATACTTATCCTGAAACCCGATATCGATACTCATAGTCAAGAGTACCTCAAATTGACTGACCATCTCAGTCATTTACCACAGATTCAATTCCGCACCCATAAAGAAGTCGGTAATCAGCAAACCCTGACCGAGATATACCTTATCGGTAATACCGCCGCACTCTCCATTGATGATATGAAACAACTTCCCTGTGTCGATCGGGTTGTCAGGATCTCCGAGGAATACCATATTCTTGGTCGCCATAAAGATGATCAGCGCAGTACCCATTTTGAATACAATGGTGTGCGCTTCGGTCAGGATAATCTCAATGTTTTTGCCGGGCTTTGTGCCGTCGATACGCCTGAACATGTAGAACGAATGATGCAGATACTACAATCGCATGGACAAGTCTGTACGCGCATGGGTGCCTATAAGCCCAGGACTAACCCTTATTCATTTCAGGGGCATGGTAAAGCCTGCTTACCTTATGTATTTGAACTGGCCGGAAAATACGGCATCAAGGTCATTGCTATGGAGGTCACGCATGAATCTCATGTCGAGGAAATTCAGGCAGCATTGGCGCAGACAGGTCAGCCAACCGGTGTGATGTTACAGATAGGCACTAGAAACACGCAAAATTTCGAGCTTCTCAAGATTGTTGGTAGACAATTACAGTTTCCGGTCCTGCTTAAACGGGGGTTTGGTATCACACTGGAAGAATCCCTCAATGCTGCAGAGTACCTGGCCAGCGAAGGCAATACGCGGGTGATATTTGGACTAAGAGGCATGAAGACCAACATGGGAGATCCGCACCGTAACTTTGTTGATTTTGCCCATGTCCCGGTGGTTAAACGTTTGACCCGAATGCCTGTCTGTATTGATCCTTCACATTCCGTTGGTACCAGGGAGCGTGGAGCTGATCATATCCTGGACGTCATGCATGTAACCGCCCAGGGGATTATCGCAGGGGCCAATATGGTACTGGTGGATTTTCATCCTGAACCGAGCAAGGCATTGGTCGATGGCCCACAGGCACTCACTATGGATGAATTTCCATACTTTCTGGAAGATGTGGCCATTGCAGAACAAGCCTACAAGGACAGAAAAAAACTGGCCGATAAATATCAATTTACGGCCTGATTTACCCTGACGATAAACCATTAGAGCTTAACTCTTGGCAGACGACTGCCTTCAGGTGGAATGCGGTATACATCAGCCTCTACACGGACAGTGGAATTCATATTATAATAATGCGTCTACAGTCAACATTTCTATGTAAAGGATGATCTCATGAGCAGTATACAGTTGTCGGAAGAATTATTAATCGATATCCAGAAAACATTAATCAAACACGATGAAAGTGCGCAGGATATGGGTGTCGCAGTACAATATCTTTCCGCTGTCACTGGTCTGTTACTGTCTAATTTCAAAGCGTATGATAATCAGCAAAAGCAGGAATTATTACAGCAACTTTACGGTTTTGCCGAGCATGTCATGACGGATAACTCGGCTGAAAAACAGCCTGCTCCAGCTGAGGATGCGGCCTTTGGTATCTGGAAACCCTAGTTGGATCGCGAGTTGATTATCGGTTATTGATCCCTATCCTAGTATTAAAATGAGTTTAATAAACATCGTATATCACTGATTTATAAATAATATCAATAAAGTTAACGGCTTCACGTGGTAAAGTTAGAGCTGAAAAATGAATATTTAATTGAATATTCATTTTTCAGGTGTACTATTAGTCAATGCAAGCTACCAACACCGATAAGATCACACTGACACAAGATGCCATCCTCGACGCAGCCGTCTGTCGTTTTCAGCATTATGGTATCAGCAAAACAACCATGTCCGATATCGCCTCAGATGTGGACATGTCAACAGCCAACCTGTATCGGTACTTCAAAAACAAAGAAGACATTGCAATAGCCTGTGCTCAGCGCTGTTTGTCTGAACGTTCGAGTCGTTTACTGGCAGTAGTTGACTCCCCTTCAATGTCGGCCGATGAAAAAATAAAAGAATTTGTTAATGAAATTCTGAGCTACACCTATGATCAGGTTTCATCCAATCACAGAATTAATGAGCTGGTTAACATTGTGGCCATTAAATGCAAGGATGTCGTATTCAATAAAAATATTGTAGAACAGGGCTTGATAAAAACAATCCTTGAACAAGGAATTCAAGAAAAACGTTTTGAAATCGATGATGTCGAGCAGACGGCACTGGCCGTACACACCTCACTTAATATTTTTCAATTACCCTTGGCCATGACGATTTATAGCTACGAAGACTTACAGGAGATGGCGTCCGTCACCACGGACTTACTCATAAATGGTATTACAAAAAAGTAGCTAATCAAGCACATCTACAGGACGAGATATGAAGGAATTAGAAAAAGCGTTAGGGATATGGGTCATAAAAAATCGGGTGTGGATTATAGTACTGACATTATTCCTCACAGTAGTATCATTACTGGGTGCCAGCAATCTCAGTATGACAACCAATTACCGGGTTTTTTTTAGTGAGGGTAATCCACAACTGCTTGCTTTCGAAGCACTTGAACAGACCTACGCAAAAAATGATAACGTCCTGTTCGTATTAACGCCTGGCGACGGGAAAGTCTTTACTAAAAGACATTTGCAGGCGATAGCGGAGTTAACAGAAAAATCCTGGCAGGTACCCTATTCAACAAGGGTCGATTCAATCACTAACTTTCAATACACTTATGCCGAGGGTGATGATCTTGTTGTTGGCGACCTGGTTGTTGAACCGGAACGACTGACCGCCGCCGATTTGGCACAAAAGAAATCTATTGCTCTGTCCGAACCGTTATTACTTAATCGTCTGATCAATGCCTCTGCTACCGTGGCCGGTGTTAATGTCACGATCCAGCTACCAGGAATAAATCCTACCAGCGAGAATCCGGAAGTGGTCAATTACGCCCGTCAACTTGCAAAGGAAATGCGTGATCGTTATCCGGACATAGAAGTCAGGATATCAGGCATGATCATGATGAATTATGCCTTCACCGAAGCATCTATCAATGATTTCAAGACCCTGGTTCCCTTGAGTTACGGTTTGATGCTGGTCTTTCTGGCATTTTTTCTGAGGAGTATCACCGGCACCCTTATTACGCTTTTAGTGATTATTTTATCCGTTATATCTGGCCTGGGAACAGGTGGCTGGATTGGTTACCCTATTACACCCCCCACAACAGCGACCCCCGTTATCATATTGACTATTGCGATTGCCAGTTCGGTGCATCTCCTGGTGACTTTTTTCCATCACATGCGCCAAGGCATGGACAGGATTGCCAGTATACAGGAAGCATTAAGGGTCAATTTTCAACCCATTGCATTGACCAGCCTGACCACGGCACTCGGGTTTTTATCCATGAATTTTTCAGAAGTGCCGCCTTTCCAACACCTGGGAAATATGGTGTCTGCTGGTGTCGTCGCATCATTTTTCCTGGTTATTTTCTTTTTGCCCGCGGTATTATCATTTCTGCCTTTGCGTTCACGACTTCAGCATCAGGGTAATGATCGATTAATGCTGGGCTTGTCTGAATTTGTCATCAAATACAGAAAAATATTATTGTACAGTAGTGGCGTAATCGTGATTGTCCTCCTCTCCTTTATACCTCGAAATGAATTAAACGATATTTTTGTGCATTATTTCGATGAGGATATTGCCTACAGGCAGGATGTTGATTATACGACAGAGCATCTTACAGGTACCTATATACTCGATTATTCACTGGAGTCCGGTGAGTCCGGAGGTATCAGTAACCCTGAATTCCTGGCAGATGTTGAAAAATTTTCACAATGGTTTCGTCTACAACCTGAAACCATTCATGTGAACAGTATTACGGATATATTAAAACGCCTGAATAAAAACATGCATGCAGATCAGGCCGAGTGGTATCGACTACCACAGGCCAGGGAGTTATCCGCCCAATACCTGTTGTTATATGAAATGTCCCTGCCCTTCGGGCTTGATTTAAACAACCAGATCAACGTCGATAAATCATCGACTCGATTTGTTGTCACCCTGAAAATACTGTCGACCAATGAAATGTTGGCTTTGGAACAAAGAGCGCAAGACTGGCTCGATAAAAACACAAAAAATATAAGTTCAACTATTGCTAGTGGTCCATCGCTGATGTTTGCCCATATTGGCAAACGCAACATCATAAGCATGTTAGTCGGGACTACGATTGCACTTATACTGATTTCTCTGGTACTGATTCTGGCATTCCGCTCTGTCAAAATGGGGCTTATTAGTATGATACCAAACCTGATTCCAGCGGCTATGGGCTTCGGTTTGTGGGGCATTATTGTCGGTGAAGTCGGACTCGCCCTGGCCGTGGTTACCGGGATGACATTGGGTATCGTCGTTGATGATACTGTGCATCTGATGAGCAAATACCTGCGTGCCAGACGTGAACAAAACCTGGATACTTTCGACTCCATACGCTATGCCTTCAATACGGTTGGCCGTGCCTTGATTATTACTTCCGTGGTACTGGTGGCAGGGTTCCTGGTTCTGGCGTTTTCGAGCTTTAAACTGAACGCGGGTATGGGTTTGCTGACAGCTATCATCATTGCACTTGCCATCATCGCAGATTTCTTTTTACTACCACCACTCTTGATGAAGCTTGAGGAGAACAAGAATGCATAAACTACTACTGGGCCTGGTGTTACTATTGCCTGTTATATCCTGGGCACAGAGCCCGGAAGAACGTGGTCTGGAGATTGCTAATGAAGCAGATCACAGGGACAAGGGATGGAGTGATCAGGACTCGATAACACGTATGTTACTGCGCAATAAACATGGCCAGACCAGTGAAAGGAAAATGCATAACAGGTCCCTGGAAATGGAAAGTGATGGTGATAAGTCCCTCATTACTTTCAATCATCCAAAAGATGTAAAAGGCACTTCCATCCTGACTTTTACGCATTCCAATAAACCGGATGACCAATGGTTGTATTTGCCCGCATTAAAACGTATTAAGCGCATTTCATCCAATAATAAATCCGGACCATTTATGGGTAGTGAATTTGCCTATGAAGACTTGTCTTCCCAGGAAGTTGACAAATATACCTATCAATACCTCAAGGATGACAGCATAGATGGACGCGGGGTGTTTGTTGTCGAACGTTATCCGACCTACAAACACTCCGGATACAAAAGACAGATCGTCTATGTTGACAAAGAAATGTACCAACCCCTCAAGGTTGTTTTTTATGACCGTAAAGATGCCTTGTACAAGACGCTTTCTTTTAAGGACTACCACCAATACCTGGATAAATACTGGCGTGCGGGAACCATGAAAATGGTTAACCATCAAACGGGTAAATCAACTGATCTCATTTGGGAGACTATCAAGTTTAAAAATGGACTGGATGAAAATGATTTTAATAAAAACAGTTTAAAGAGAGCGCGTTAGAATTATATGAAATATACATTTGCTCTGTTGGCGCTCTTTTTTATCGGCAGTGTTAATGCCTCTGAATGGTCGGGTTATGCCGCTCTGGAAGCGCAATTGTTTAACCATGAGCCTTTGTTTGCTAATCAGTCAGACAATAATCTCTCACTGTCCGCCAGTCCTGAATACTTTACACAATGGAATAGCGGTGATCAGAGTTTTACCTTCAGACCTTTTGCGCGTATCGATATGAATGATTCCGAACGCAGTCACTTCGATATCCGTGAATTGATGTACTATCGAAATCTGGAAAACTGGGAGCTTAAGGCGGGTATCGGTAAAGTATTCTGGGGAGTCACTGAGTCACAACATCTCGTTGACATTATCAATCAAACCGATCTTATTGAAAGCCTGGACGGTGAAGAAAAACTGGGGCAGCCCATGCTGAATATCAGTGTGATAAAGGATTGGGGTAACACCGATTTTTTTATATTGCCCGGATTCAGAACGCGTACATTTTCTGGTGCTGATGGAAGACTCAGAACCGAACCTCGTGTCGACACAGACCAGGAACGTTATACCTCTGATAAAGAAGAAAGGCATATTGATTATGCCTTTCGCTATAATAATACTATCGGTAGTTGGGATATTGGCCTATCCTATTTTTACGGCACCAATCGAGAACCCCGTTTTGTGGGTGGTGTTGATGCTAATGCCAATCCTGTTCTTGTTCCTGTCTACGATTTATTACATCAAACCGGCCTGGATTTGCAATGGGTCAAAGATGATTGGTTGTGGAAACTTGAAACGGTCCACCGTAGAGTAAGTGGTAGCAGCTATAATGCTTCGACTTTTGGTTTTGAATATACCCTTGTCGGTATCAATGATACCGATATGGACCTGGGACTCATCAGTGAATATCTTTATGATTCACGTGGGGATCAGGCGACGACAGCCTTTCAGCGAGATATCATGTTAGGCGCACGCCTGGTATTTAATGATACACAGTCAAGCGAAATTCTGGCTGGTGTTATTGTAGACCAGGATGAGCATCAGCGTATCTATTCGCTGGAGGCCAGTACGCGCCTGAGCGATCATTGGAAACTGAATGTAGAGGCCCGAATATTTTCCGGACTGCCTTCCAGTTCACTTTTTTATAATTTACGTGATGATGATCTGGTTCAGGTCGAACTTTTGTACTATTTTTAATTTCAGTCTTCCTGGTTTTCCAGCTGAGTCAGTTCGTCTTCTGCCGTATTGATATCGGCTGATGGTGCTGGCGTAATACCCTGCAGGCAGACAAAGCTCAGATCGTCAGCCATTTCAGTATCACCGGAATGCTCATAAATACGTGCGAGCAAAAATTGCTTAATAAACACCGGGTCCAGTCGCGTGCTCATTTTAAGTACATCCTTAATGTTATTGATCCCCAGTTGTTGTCCATGGTTATCGCGTAGCTCCGAAAGCCCATCGGTATAGGCAAGAATAATATTGCCGGATGTAAAATCAATGGTATTGGTCTCACAAGGATATTCTTCCATCACACCCAGCACGGGTCCGGCATTATCCAACGCGATGACTTCCGAGTTACTATTCACCATCAGGGGTGGATTATGACCACAATTGATATATTGCAGTGTGTGATGATGTGGGTCCAGTTCCATAAAGGCAATTGTCACAAACTTGCCGCGTACACTGTTATGAAAGACAGACTGATTTATGAATTTGACCATGGTTTCGAGAGAGTAGTCATGGTTTGCCAGGGTCTTGACCATGGCCTGAATATTAGACATCAGCAAGGCCGCCGAGTACCCCTTGCCTGACACGTCAGCAATAACAACCAGGCAACGATCCCGCGCCAGTTCTATGGTATCAAAGTAATCGCCACCCACTTGTTTGGCCGGGCTATAAAAGGTTTCAAACTCGTAGTATGGGGTTTTTAACTGACTGTCAGGGATTAATCTTTCCTGGATCTCAGCAGCCTGATCCATATCATCTTCAATAAATTTGAGTTGTTCTTCATAACTGACCTGCGCGACCACCTTTTCCAGGAGTCGGCGAGATGAACGTGAAATGATCATGGCAACAATACCCATCATTATGAACATGACGCTCTTCAGTAGTATCTGTATCCATGCCCCTTCACTTGTAATCAAGCCGGGCATAAAGGTTTCCTGTTCCAGCCACAAGGCATAAGCTCCAATGAATTGTCCTGCGGCCAGCCCCCCTGCCAACAGTGACATGAGCGGGTTAATTGACAGGCTGGTCAGGGCGATGACCAACAGATAAAACAGTGGCGCGGTTGATGACAGCGCAAAGTTAGCATCCACCAGGCGTGCCGTTGTCAGCATATAAAATGTGACCGTGGAAACCTGCAGGATCAGGTTAAGGTATTTGAATACGGGATGGTAGATATCTCTGCCGATCAAGATGGCCGTCCCTATAAACCATACGATCAAACCCACACTGAGTAATTGTGTGAAGTTGATGAAAGAGGCCATGTTAGGGTCTGGGTCGGCCTGACCGAACAGGTTCATTAATACGATGGTTGCAGCCAGCAGCCAGCCTGCCAGTTGTTGTGAGCGCTTTTCAGCACTCAATAACTCGGACTCAAGCAAATCCCGATACTGTTTATTATTGTTTTGACTCTTTTCCATTAGATTATTGTGTCGTCCACGACCTGTTTATTAACAGAAATATGATAGCAGCCAGTATACTGATGCTCCCAAGCATATAGACAGTGTATAACACGCCAATTTTGTCAGCTAACAGGCCGGAAGTAAGGCTGCCGATTGGCATAAAACCAATAAAGACCATAGAAAATACTGACATGACACGCCCCCTGAGGGCATCTGTCACTAGTGATTGTATCAAGGTATTGGTCGATGCTGCCAGGATTGTCTGGCAATAACCAAACAGGGCAAGAATCGGCGCGGCCAAAATCATCCTGGTATTCAGCGGAAACAGGATCAGGCAACAGCCGGCCACCATCCCTGCGCCCCCTATTTGCCAGTGCAGATGTTCATGGCTGGATCGATAGGCCAGTGTCAGGGCTCCCGCCAATGCACCCATTCCCATCGAACCCAACAGCAAGCCGAGCACTTCTGCCCCGCCTTGAAAGGTCTGGGTCGTAAATACGGGCATCAGGACCGTCAAGGAGGTGCCGACTATGCTGAAGATACTAAGAAACATCAGACTGGATCTGATGAGCTTGTTGTTCCAGGTGAAAGCGAGTCCCGCACGCATTTTTTTTAATGCACTACCATCGGTCTTGACTGGTACATAAGGCGGTAAGCGCATGCTATTCAAATTATAGATGACGGCCAGAAAGCTGAGCGCATTAAGCAGGAAAACAGGGCCTTCACCGATGCTGGCAATCAGTACGCCGGCAACGAAAGGCCCGGCGAAGCGGGCAATATTAAATGCACTGGAGTTCAGTGCTATGGCATTGGGTAGATCTTCTCTTGTCACGATGTCGGATAAAAACGAATGGCGTGTGGGCATTTCCATCGCATGAATCAGACCCAGCAGGGCCGCCAACAATAGGACGTGCCAGGCTTCGATTAAACCAGAGAGAGTCAGTAAACCCAGGATAACGGCCTGAACCAGTCCTGCGCTATAAGCGATAATGAGTAGTTTATGTCGATTGACATGATCGGCGAGCACGCCACCCCATAGACTGAACAGCAACACCGGGGCCAGACCGACAAACGCCGTCAGTCCCAGCATGAAACTGGATTCTGTGAGACGATAGACCAGCCATGCCTGGGCAACATTTTGCATCCATGCGCCGTTGAGTGAAATTAATTGGCCTATGTAATAAAGCCTGAAATTTCTGTGTTCCAATGACTTGAAGATAGAGATAATAATCCCCTTATTTTCTTTCTACATTCAGACAAACTATACTCAGGTTTGTTCTGCTTTTTGGTGACATCATTTATGCCATTATCTGAATTTGAAATGATATCCCGGTATTTTCGCCATCTTTCCCCCGAGCGCGCTGATACCATGCTGGCTATTGGTGATGATGCCGCCTTGCTTGAAGTGCCGGATGGATACCGAATGGTAACAACAGTACTGCAATGGCAGAAAGGTGTTGACTACACCGATAGCGAACCGGCAAACATCACTGCACAGCGCCTTCTTCAACAGGCGATCAGGACTATTGAAGCCCTGGGCACGGAGCCGAAATGGATGACGTTATCCCTGAGTTTTGATCACCTGGTTACTCATTGGCTTGAAGATTTCTGCAAGGGCTTGGGTCAGTTGATGTTGCAACACAATATCCAGCTGATAGGTGGTGATTCGACCCGGGCTCCTGAAACCTTAAGATTATTTCTCATGGGCACAGAAACCTTGCAGTAGTCGCTATGTTTCTGACGATGAGCGCGTTTTCAATACATCCTTGAGTTTATTGTGTGTCTCTAACAATAATTTCTCGGTCGTTTCCCAACCAATACAGGCATCCGTAACCGACACGCCGTACTGCAGTTGTGACAAGTCGTCAGGCACACTCTGATTGCCTTCAAAAAGGTTGCTCTCCAACATGAGCCCGACGATAGACTGATTCCCCTCGATAATCTGGTTGACACAATTCTCCACGACCAGAGGTTGTAAATGGAAATCTTTCATGGAGTTGCCATGACTGCAATCCACTACCAGGTTGGGTTTGAGCTTATTCTTTTTAAGCTCTTCTTCACACAGGGCAATATTGACAGAATCATAATTGGACTGGCCGCCTCCTCCACGTAAAACGACATGGCCGCAACTATTTCCACGCGTATGAAAAACGGCACACTGGCCATCCTGGTTGATACCCAGAAAATGATGCGGTTGAGAAACTGAATGCAGGGCATTGATGGCGACTGCCAGACTACCGTCGGTGCCGTTTTTAAAACCAACGGGCGTCGATAATCCACTGGCCATTTCGCGGTGTGTCTGCGATTCCGTTGTCCTTGCACCAATGGCTGTCCAGGTAATCAAGTCTGACAGATATTGAGGCGTAATCGGGTCCAGCGCCTCGGTGGCTGTCGGGATGCCCATTTCGGCCAGTTCCATCAGTATTTGGCGGGACAAATACAGGCCTTTTTCAATGTGAAAGGAATCGTCCATATAGGGGTCATTGATCAAACCTTTCCAGCCTATCGATGTCCGTGGTTTTTCAAAATACACGCGCATGACGATATAGAGCGTGTCTTTCACTTTCTCGGACAAGGCCTTTAAGCGCTTAGCATACTCTCTGGCGGCATCCAGGTCATGAATCGAACAGGGACCGATAACGATAAACAGACGTTGATCCTGTCGATTCAGGATATTTCGTACAGTTTCTCTACCAAGGATAACAGTGTCGGCACCTTTGCTGGACAATGGGATATCACCCTTTACCTCGGCTGGTGTCGGGAGAAGGTCTTGTGAAATGACATTAATATTATGTAAATTCTCTTCGTTCATAGTCTTTTTAGTATGACTTTTCGTCTATATTATGTTCATTCGCCATCATTAAATGGCTACTGTCTGTCTGATATTTAAACCGCTTATCATACCCTATTTATGAGGATTTCCTAATATTTCAATGCATTTTTGCGCCTTTTTTGCACAAATCCTTATTAATACGGGGTATTCAAGCACTCCCCGCCCCTCTATAATCCTTCCCCACTGATAAACAGGTAGCTGAAACCTACCACGGAGCACGTAATGAACGATACAAATAGCGAAATGAATATGGATCTGAGTAGTGGCATCGCCGCATTTGAAGGCAAACATTTTGCCACTGCCTCGCGTTTACTGCATCCACTGGCTGATCAGGGTGATGAGGAAGCTCAGTTTCGCATGGCTATCATGGCCCAGAATGGCCTTGGTATGGTCGTCAATGAAAAGCTGGCCTACGAAAATATGAAGGCTGCGGCTGATCAGGGGCATGCCTTGGCGATGCATGGCCTGGGTTTCATGTATTTAGAAGGTGAATGCACAGAAAAAAATACCCAGGAAGCGGCCAACTGGTTTCATAAAGCAGCAGATGCCGGTATGCAAGGATCTATGACCACATTGGCCATGATGTACAGAGATGGAAATGGCGTGGAAAAAAATCAGGCTGAAGCAGATCGTCTGTTCAAGTTGGCCGGTTTCGACCCCAGCGAATTTTCCTGAAAACAGTCCTAACACCATCGCCTGATGATGTTAGGTTTCCTGTTAGTATGGTATCTGCATCACGCCAATGTCTTTGATGCAATTTCATAACAATCCCTGGAAATGCCTTCATGTCCCAGAATACGCTCAAGCTGTGCTTGCATGAGCGCTTTGCGTTGCGGTTGATAACGTTTCCAGCGACTGAATGCCTGTAGTATGCGTGCAGCGACCTGTGGATTGATATCGTCCAGGGCCAGGATTTGGTCCGCCACAAAGCGATAGCCATCACCCGATGCCTGATGAAAATGCGCCGGGTTACCTGTGAAGCTGCTAATCAACGATCTGACCCTGTTGGGGTTCTTGATAGAAAAGGCATCATGTTTTAACAACTGCTGTACCCGCGCAGGTGTATCAGTAGCCTTGGAACCCGCTTGAATAGCAAACCATTTATCCAGAACCAATGGATCGTTGTGCCATTGCTGGTAAAAATCGTCTAGAAACGCCTGTTTGCTATCATTCTCCTCGTTGGCCAATAGATGCAAGGCAGCAATGGTATCAGTCATATTATTGGCTTGACGATACTGGGTTTTACACAATGAAACGATATCGTCTTCACCCAGTTGCATTAAGTAGGCAAGCGCTCTGTTTTTAAGACTTCGACTGGCTACGGCTTCAGTCTCAAAACGATAAACCGATGTGTCCTGGTTAGTTATATAACAGGCCATCAGTGGCTCTTTTAACGCCTGTGCCAGCAGGGTCTTCAAGGCTTCAAGTGTATGATGGATGGCATCCACATCCACGGCCTCTGTTTGACGATCGGCCAGATAGCTTTCAGAGGGCAATGTCAGGATCTCGGCAATGATACCCTTATCAAGATCACCCCTCGATAAAATATTTTGCAAGGAAGCGACTAATAGCGGATTAACCGAGTAAGCTTGTCCACTCTGGCGTTGTTGCAGCATTTCATCGATCGTATTCAGGAGCAAATTCTGGCTTGCTTCCCAGCGATTAAAATCGTCCCCATCATGATTCATTAAGATAGCCAATTCTTCATTGGTGTAGGCATAATCGAGCTTAACAGGAGCCGAGTAACCACGTAACAAAGAAGGAACGGGCTGACTGTTAACGTGATGAAAGACAAATTCCTGCTCTGTCTCTTTCAGGATTAATATGCGGTTACCGTTATCATCAACACTGATATCATCGCTGGACTGCGCATCAATAACGTGTCCGTCTACCGATAGCAGGGCCGTTAATATCGGGATATAAAATGGTTTTTTATTGGTTTGCCCTGCCGTGTCCGGGCATGACTGAGTCATTTTGAGTGTGTACTGTTTGGTTTCTGGCGAATAGGTATCACTCACCTTGATCTCAGGGGTCCCTGCCTGGTCATACCAGCGTTTGAACTGGGTCAGGTCAGTTTTATTGGCGTCTGCCATCGCAGCGCAAAAATCATCGGTGGTTACGGCCTGACCATCATGACGGCAAAAATACAGATCCATGCCCCGCCTGAATCCTTCAACACCAAATAGAGACTGGTATAGTCGTACTACCTCGGCACCTTTGTTATACACTGTTACCGTGTAGAAGTTATTAATCTCAACATAGGATTGCGGTCTGACCGGGTGTGCCATAGGGCCGGCATCCTCGGCAAATTGATGAGCACGTAGAATACGCACATCCTGGATGCGTTTGACCGAGCGCGCGGTCATATCGCAACTGAATTCCTGATCGCGAAATACAGTCAGACCTTCCTTGAGGCTTAACTGAAACCAGTCACGACAGGTGACCCGATTGCCTGTCCAGTTGTGAAAGTATTCATGGGCGATGACACTTTCGATACCATCATAGTCGCTGTCTGTCGCTGTTGCCGGACTGGCGAGCACATATTTACTGTTAAAGACATTCAGCCCCTTGTTTTCCATGGCGCCCATATTGAAGTCGTTAACTGCGACGATCATGTAGATATCAAGATCGTAAACCAGCCCAAATTTGTCTTCATCCCATTTCATCGCCTTTTTCAGAGACTGCATGGCGTGATCACATTTATCAATATTTTCCGGCTCAACATAAATACGCAGGCAAATATCACGCCCGTCCATGGATTGATAATGATCTTCGATAAAACGGAGATCACCCGCCACCAGGGCAAATAGATAACTCGGTTTTTTAAACGGATCATACCACTTGACCCAGTGACGATTGCCATCCAGTTTACCTTCATCAATACGGTTACCATTCGACAACATAACCGGGTACAGGTCTTTGTCTGCAATAATCGTCACGGTGTAGATGGACATGACATCAGGGCGGTCGAGAAAATAGGTGATCTTACGGAAACCTTCAGCCTCACATTGGCTGCAATAGTTGCCACTGGATTGATATAGCCCTTCGAGGGACAGATTTTCATGCGGCTTGATCTCATTGATGATTTCCAGCACGAAACGATCGGGGACCCCGGCGATGGTAAGAGAGTCTTCATCCAAAACATAATCTTCTTCAGTCAGGGGATTATTATCCAGTTCGACCGATATTAGCTTGAGTTCCTGGCCATGCAGTTGCAGAGGCTCATCATTGAGTTTGATGAACACCAGCCTGGATGTAACGGTTGTTTTCTCCTCTTCCAGGTTGAATTGCAGATCCACGCTTTCAATCGAAAAAGCCGGTGGCTGGTACTGTTCCAGATAAATTGCCTTGGGAGTATCGCCTTTCATAGTATTGCCCGATTCGTTACCATTAAATAATAGTACATTATGGTGTAATTGATTGAAAAACTAAATGGCTTTTACAAGACATTAATACAATTAATCGATTCGGGATGTATCGGTTGTGACGTCTGGTGCGTGAAGTTATAATCGCCAGGTCTCACCACCAACGAGGGTAATTTCATGAGCCTTTTGAATACCATAGTCATTCAATGCCCTTATTGCGGCGAATCGATAGAAGTGGTTATCGATGCGAGTGTTGCGCAACAGGTCTATATTGAAGATTGCAGCGTCTGTTGTCAGCCAATTAACCTGACAATTGATGCCAGTAATCCGGATGACATTGGTATTATAGCGCTCACTGATAATGAATAAACCGTGAAAAGATGACCATAGCCGACTTCATTCAATGCACTTCAATGGGCCATGCAATATCCTGTGAGCCAATAGTGGCAGATAACCAATGACAGCATATTTTTATCCGCATTCAAGGACGATTAAACAGTATGGATAGCGCGCAAAATAGTGACGTGATGCAACGTGCCAACGATATCCTGAAGCAGACTTTTGGCTACAGTGATTTTCGTCATCACCAGGAAGACATCATCAGGACCGTGATTAATGGCGGTGATGCATTGGTACTCATGCCGACAGGCGGCGGTAAATCACTGTGTTACCAAATTCCCGCTTTATTGAGAGCGGGAACCGCTATCGTTATTTCACCATTGATTGCATTAATGCAGGATCAGGTCAGTGCGTTGCAGGAATCCGGTATCAGTGCCGCTTATCTGAATTCCACCCTGGATACACAGCAGCAACGGCAAACCGAGCAAGCACTTCTGGATGGCGGGCTACAGCTATTATATGTGGCTCCTGAACGATTATTAACTGACTACACACTCAATCTCCTTGAGCGATCAAACATCGCGCTCTTCGCTATCGATGAAGCCCATTGTGTCTCGCAATGGGGACATGACTTCCGTAAGGAGTACCAGCAATTATGGCTTCTGCATAAACGTTTCCCGCATGTTCCACGCATCGCGCTAACAGCCACGGCTGATCAAAGAACACGGGCAGAGATTATTACGCAATTACAGTTGGAAGACGCCAGCCTGTTTATTAACAGCTTTGACCGTCCCAATATACGTTACACCATCAGCGAAGGGCAAAATGGCCGTGATCGTCTATGGCAGTTTATCGAGAATGAACATGCAGAGGATGCTGGTATCGTTTACTGTCTTTCACGCAAAAAGGTGGAAGCGGTTGCTGACTGGCTCAGTAAAAAAGGTCGTATCGCATTACCCTACCATGCCGGTTTGCCCAGTGAGACACGTGAACGTCATCAGCAACGATTCCTGCGCGAAGACAAGGTGATTATCGTTGCAACCATTGCATTCGGAATGGGTATCGATAAACCCGATGTCCGTTTCGTCGCGCATTTAAGCCTGCCTAAAAGTATCGAGGCCTATTACCAGGAGACCGGACGCGCCGGGCGTGATGGCGAGCCGGCCAATGCCTGGATGGCCTACGGGCTGCAGGATGTCATCAGCCTGCGACAAATGATGCAGGGTTCAGATGCTGATGAGCAATTTAAACGCATTGCCCAGCAAAAGCTGGAGGCCATGCTGGGTTTGTGTGAGTTGACTACCTGTCGACGCCAGGCCTTACTGTCGTATTTTGATGAAGCGGACGGACTGGCCTGTGGTAACTGTGATACCTGCCTGGCACCACCTGAAACCTGGGATGGAACTGAAAGTGCACAAAAAGCCTTGTCCTGTGTCTACCGCAGCGGGCAGCGTTTTGGTGTTAATTATGTCATTGACATACTCCTTGGCAAGGATGATGAACGCATACAACGCAACCAGCATGACCAGCTCAGTACCTTTGGGCTCGGTAAAGAGCTCGATGCCAGCGAATGGCGTGCGGTGTTCAGGCAACTGATCTCACTGGGTTATCTGGATGCCGATGTAGAAGCCTATGGCGCCCTTAAACTGACAGAGAAAGCCAGGCCATTACTGCGTGGTGATATTAATTTACAATTACGTCATCAACGCAAACCTGAATCTCAAAAACGCGATAAAGCAGGGAAAAAATCCTCTGAATTACGACCCGTGGATGATGCCTTGTTTAATGCTTTGCGTGACTTGCGTCTTGGTATTGCCCAGGAACTGGGTGTGCCACCTTATATCATCTTTCATGACAGTACCCTGCAACAAATGGCAAAAGAGCGTCCCTCGACACTTGAGCAGATGCGTTTTATCAGCGGTGTTGGCGAGCAAAAACTGAATAAATACGGGCAGGAGTTTTTACAGGTTATACAGGCCCATCCACTGCCGGAACTGCTGGATAATCAACTCAGTGATACGATTAATAGTACCTTGTATTTGTATTCGCAAGGCAAAGACATTGAGAGTATTGCGGCAGAACGTCAGCTGAATACTTCGACTATTTTCTCTCATCTGGCCGATGCCATTGAGGTTGGCCTGGTGGATGTACGTGACATAGTGTCTCTGGATGACAGTCAGTATAAGGAGATTGTACACACCATTGAGCTGTTGGCACCTGAAGGCAATAATAAACTTAAACCTGTGTTTGAAGCACTGGATCAGATCTATGATTACAGTATCCTGCGTTGTGTACAGGCGAGCCTTTAGACAATCATAACGCTTATATCCCGGCGGCTATCGCGGCGGCGATTTTTTTCTGATTTTTCTCACTTGACAGAAACCTCGCCTGTTGTGGATTATTAATGAACTCCATTTCCACCAGTACCGCAGGCATACGTGTTTCTCGGAGGACATGAAAATCAGCTTCTTTGACACCGCGGTCTTTATGCGTGGGAAAGGCCTTGATCAATTGTCTCTGTATCGGGGTAGCAAAGCGCCTGGCAACACTGGAATAAGGATGTATCCAGGTCTCGATACCTGCAGCCTTGGTGGTGTAGGCCGAATTACAGTGAATCGAGATAAAGAAATCAACATTATAACGATTGGCATAACGCGATCTGGCCTGCAAAGATAAACTCCGATCTACCCTGCGGGTTAAATACACGCGATGCTTTTGCTCCAGCAACAACTCTTCCAGGAAAAGTGCAACACTTAACACAACATCTTTTTCATGCAGGTGTTTACGATTTAAATGACCTGTGGCGCCAGGATCGCGTCCACCATGGCCAGGATCGATGCATATTTTCATTACTATCTCCTTGCAGTAATTAATCATATGTTAAGGGATTAAATATTATCTACAAATAAACTATCCGTGAAATGACATAAGGGCAAGTTATCAAGTTTAAATTAACGAACAAACCGTACTAACACACCATCCTTGATGCAGTCGACCTGCTTGCTATTCACAAAATGGCAGGACATTTGATATTCCCTGAGATCATTCGGTGAGGAGACCTTGCCGGATTCAATGCTGGCACTACGCCTGTAAGACATATTAAAAGCGCCTTCCCCCGAAAATTGATGAAACATAGCGCCAGTACGCGAGGTAATGGTTTTATTGTCAGCCAGAGTCTGTGTTTCTGTCGCCCTGCAAAATATATCCTTGCTGTTTTCAGTGCAGGTGTTCAGTTCCGAGGGCAACAGGACCGCAGCTTGGCCTGAACGCTTCCATGAACCGGCGAGCAACATTTTTTTCAGTTGATTGATAGTGAAGCGTGGAACAACTTCCACTGGTGAATGTTGTTGACCTGTTACCTCTTTTTGTACTGTCTTGCTGATCTTTTTTGCCGAGGCGGCCAGGGCTTTTTCCTGCGCTATCCTGGCACGCTCTTCTACTTCACCTGTCTCATCAACATCCACATCATCCTGCACTGATGTATCTGTAGAAATGATGCCTTCGGCATCAGCAGTCGGAATTTCCTTTTTATCGGTCACATCAGACATCGCAGTCTCGCTAATTGTGCCAGTATCAGAAGCCGCTTTGGGCTCTGGTGCAAGCGGTGTGCTGGCCGCAATAAGGCTGTCATCAGGTTTAACATTATCTGCTTGGATTGGTTTGGGTTCATCTACTGTCGATGTTTCAGAATCCATGGCAACCTTGGGTATATCCACGGGCTGCCCGGTGTCTTTATCCATAATGGATGGGTCAAAGTACAGGTAGGCACCTGCCAGCCCCAGCAACAGAATGGTAATAATGACTGGCCACTTAGTCAGCAAGCCCGGCTTATCGTCCTCCAGCAAGTCATGATGACTGTCCGGCTCAAAAGATAGTTTGACATTGAGATCAGGTATCTTTTGTTCCTTTACAGGTTGCTTTATGGTTGTTTCATCTGCTTCTTTGGTTGTTTCTACTATAGGCGGGGTCGTACTGGAGTCATATTCATTATCAATGACAAGGAATTTTTCGACCAGTAAAGGCTCGGCAAAACCTTCGGTAAATTTGCTGACCTCAAGTTCATGTCCATCATCTTTGTAGTCGTTTGAAGTACCCTTCAGTCCATGCAATGTGGCAAAACTTTTTTTCACCTCAAGCAGTCCCTCATTATCCAGTTGGCGAACAGCATCCATTATATCGGCGTTAGTAAAGGATAATTTTTTATCAATAAAACCATTGAGAAGTAATTTGTTACAAATGCGGTTGATTCGGCGTGGGATACCATCACTGAAGTCATATAGTGTACGCCAGACGATATCCTCGAATGCCAGCTTAGTCCCCCCCACATTGCGAATACGATGGGCAACATATTGGCCTATTTCATTTTCACCCATGCCATGCTGGTTCCATCCAATAATGATCTTTTTTTGCAGGATTTCATTTTTTGAATGATAGAGTAATTGATCAAGAATCGGGCTTCCGATCAGGAAGATTTTCATCTTGTAGCGTTTGTCCCAGATCAGGCGTACCAATTGCCCAAGACGGTTGAGGGATTCCGCCGATAATTCATGTGCATCTTCGATGACGAATAGAGAATACAGGTTTTGAGTCGATTTTTCGGTCAGATAGTCATTTAGCTGTTCTATGAGAACGTCTTCACTGCCCTCTTCGTTCAAGCTAAACGCACGGCAGACGGATTGTATGACACCGTGACTATTGACACTGCTGGCCTTGAATGTCACGGGTTGAACCCTGTCCGCATCCTGCCGACGTAAAATATCATTAACCAACGTGGATTTACCCACACCAGAAACGCCATAAATAAGGATCAGGACCTTACGGCTATGGTCAAGCACATGTTGTAAAAAAGCTACGCCACTAAGATAGCTGTGATGTTGATAAGGATTGTGCTCATCAGGGGTAAACCTGAAGGGGTCGTCAAATACCTGGTAATGATCTTCGTACACTTAAAACGCTCCTGCGTTCAATACAGCGGGAATAGACCGCAGAGACTTCAATGTCTTTGTCTAAGAGCTATTCTAAACTCATTTAGGATGAAAACGTCAAAGTTGAGAGTACATTTTAGACATGATTGGGTGGATTCATCCACTGTTTTATACATTAATGAGCAAAAAAGAGGATAATTTACTGAAATACACAGGTAAGGCATACCGAGTGTTGCCGTAATAATACAATCGATGCCTGATTTAGACAGATTCAGCCTCGTCTCTCCTTATTACCATGTTAATTATATGCTAATGCGTTTGTTGAATGCTCTCTTACATCGCCTCTTTTACTAAAGGCGCTTTCCGGCCAGTGTTGGGGCCTTGTCGGTACGGGTTTCCAGCTTGAGGTAGCTGACAAGACGCACGGTACCTTCATTGTGCAGAATCTCATGAACCCTTGCTACAGCGGCCAGAATCGTCTCCAGATCACCCTCAATATTGGTGCCTGAGGCGTGGGTTTCCAGCTTGATGTCTTCACTTTGAAGTAGTGCCACGACACGCGTAATTTCCTTTCGTACCGAAACGCTATTTCCGATGGGGACAACTTGTAATTCTGCTGTGGCTTTCATGATTGATCCATTCGTTGCATTAAACAGGTCACATCATACTGTATCCTTAGGGGATGATGAAATTAAGCTTCATCTATTGATTGCCACCATAGGTGAGTACGCCGCTGGAATATTCCTTTCCAAAAGACTTCGCCAGGTTAGTTACCTGGATAACTGCAGATTCGATTTGTTCTTCAGTTAATACCGACAAGGGATGGATGTAGGCAGAGTACAAAACCCCATCACTCACCGCATAACGTGCATCCAGAGACTTATGGTAATTAGATTCGAGAATATCATGCAGTTGTTCATTTGATAAACGATCATACTCAGCGACAGGGGCTATAATACGCATACGGTCATGGACGGTATCGGATATTAAATACAGGGAGATATTATGGTACCTGAACTCAACGACCCCCTCCTCACCCTGTGAACTCTCGGCCATCTCTTTTACGATCTTTTCCAACTCGTTTTGATTCATAATAGACTCGCAAGATTGTGGCCTTAAAGCAGCATGAAGAGGACAATAACCGTGATTTTTCTATTATGTCTACTTATTGTAAACAGGTATCACTATGGATTCATCATTATCATGGCAAAAAGTAAATCAATACCATTAAAAAGACAGGCCAATCAGTAGCCAGGCTATATAGAGGACCGTTATGCTCAACATAGGTATTTTATGTGTTATGCGATTCTCACGGGTTTGCGCTTTTTTTGTGTATACAAGAAAACTGATCACCAGGATAATACCCAGGATGATGGTAATCAAATCGAATAAGTTGCTATCTCTAAACGCCTCAAGCCAGGACAGGCCAGATTCATTAGTCAGTTCCATTGACAATTCCCTTTGATATATCATTGAAGATCAGCAGCTCATCAATGAGCTGCTGACATATCCTAGTGTATACCAGATTACAGGAAAAAGTATCTCAGATTATAGTGAAGACCCCATTTTTCTCAGATGGACCGTATTCAAGAAATAAAGTAAGCCGTTCTTGCGTTAAGTGCTACCTCATACATGGCGGCCACACCACAAATATCCACTGGCACTCTCCATTCATCGGCATCAAAACCCATCATTCCCAATGAGGGCGAGCATACCTGGAATTTCACGCCCGCTTCCACGGCGATTTCGATTTGTTCTTCCAGGGAAGACATCTGGCCCTTCATCATATAGTTAAACATCTTGCGACCCAGCCCGCCAAAAGACATCTTCGAAGGAGGCAAGGCCTGACTATTAGCGGGTAACATCAGATTGATCATTTTATGGGTAAATTTTTTGCCCTTGAGACGCCGTTCCTTCTTGATGACCGAGCAACCCCAGAAGGTAAAGAACATGGTGACTTCCATGCCCATACCGATGGCCCCATTCGCCATCATAAAGGCGGCCATGGCCTTATCAAAATCTCCCGACAGTACAATAATAGATACTTTGTCTTCGGGTAGTTTCAGTTTCATTGCTTTTATTTCATCTTCAAGATCAGTCATCCTGTCTTCGATTGAAAGTTCAGTTGATGCTTTGGGTATCATTACAGAGCTCATAACGTTCTCCTGTAGAGAGTAATTTGATGTGGTTTGTTTTGACCGCAGAATAATATGTGCCACAATCTCAATTAAATATATTCAAATAACGTTATATAGTGAATAAGTTTTTTGATTGTTAGTTAAACTAACTATTACAAAGGAACTAGCATGGAAACACTGCGGGTGATCGAACTTCTTGAAGCGACACAACAATTTGAAAAAAAACTCAACCTGGCGCTCATGTACTCTGGTCTACGTATCCCTCAATTCAGGGTCATGATGTTCCTGAAAAAATCAGGAAAAATAACCGTGTCCGACCTAAGTCGCTATCTCAACGTCACCCGCGCTACTATGAGCGTCCTGGTAAACCAACTGCTCAAGGCCAACATCGTGGAAAGTATTAGTAATCCAAATGATAAACGCTCGTTTTATATTAAATTAACTGAATCGGGTTTGAAGCGACTGCAATTAGCTGAAACAGAAGCAAAGCTGGTGGAAGAAAAAATATCAAGGAATATACCCGATGATATTATTATGTCCTTGAATGAATTCACCCGATCATTACTGTCATCAAAATAACATCGTGGTAAAGGTCGGGGATTTCAATTTTTTAAAGAAGAGCACCAGGATTGTTGGTTTACGGGGTCTATATATACATCAGCAAAATACAGTATAGTCGATTGACGACTGTTAATGCTTAATCCAGATCGTCTGCAAAAATATCTTTCAAGTGACTGTGCAGAAGCTTTTCATCAAAATAATCCTCCACCCTGCGTCGTGCACTTAGTTGATTGTTATCCAGCTCGAACACGTTGTTGGATAACAAATCATCAGTGTATTCACTAACATCATCGACGTGATCATCAGAGCTGTAATTACTGTTGTTTTCTATCGTCATAGTTTTAGTTAATCCTATCAGTCAAGAAACTTCTTATGACAAACGACTTATCTAATATGCAATATTGTTTTGATAATACATTTATTAAATGATTGTATATTTACTATATAATTATGTAATTTTTATTAAAAAATTCGAATAATTAATCGGGCATGCATCACAAAAATGTACTAAATTTATCCGCGCACCAGACCATTTCATTTGTGTAGTTAGACAATACGTTGCCTACCTACTGCATAGTCTAGACAAAGAGGCATTGACCTAACAGGTCATCATGCACAATATTACTGTGTCATAATGACAATGATGTCGATTAACAGAGATAAGTGACTATCTCCGTATAGCGCTTATCCATTTGTGTGAAATTGACTGAGGGTCTGTAATACGATGTTTCTTGAATGAATAAAATTACTGATCCACTATTGAGTGGACCATCAATACCTTGAATACACAGATGACATACCCGTGACACAATGGGTTCAAACCTATTGAACGTAATGGCTGTAAAGCGTAAGATTACACCATCACAGGGGGGTGTAGTATGATGTCACATCGTAGCCAGATCATAGAATTGATAGATCAAGGAGCTATCCCCCGCGAAAATATAGAAAAAGCCCTGATGACAACACGGGTTGTACCAGATAGTACGGCCTGGCGAATATTCATCGATAATCTGTTGCTCTGGTTGGGTGGACTTTCTCTCGCATCATCTATCGTGTTTTTCTTTGCTTATAATTGGTATGACATGGGTCGTTTTGCCAAGTTCGCTATTATCGAGTTACTGATTGTCCTCACCGTTGTTGCTTACTGGAAACTGGGTAGCCAAACCGTTAGCGGCAAAATGTCGCTGCTCGTGTCGACGATATTGCTTGGGGTTTTATTGGCATTGTATGGGCAGACCTACCAAACAGGGGCGGATACCTGGGAATTATTTTTTTACTGGGCCTTACTAATGTTGCCCTGGGCCTTTGTCGGGCGCTTTCCTGCGATCTGGATCGTCTGGGTCAGTCTTATTAACCTGTCGATTATACAGTACTACCAAACATTCAGGGGTGCATTCCGAATGTTGTACAGCTCGGATACCGAACTACTCTGGTTGTTATTCTTGTTTAATACCCTGGCTATGCTCGCATGGGAATACCTGGCAAAAACCAGAGCATGGCTCGCGGAACGCTGGGCAATTCGCTTATTGGCGCTGGGGAGTGGTATTAGCATTACCTGGTTAATACTGGTTGCCATTTTTGTCCCTGGTGGAAGTGGTAATAGTGTACTGGCCGTGTTGGTATGGCTGATGTGGGTGGCCGCTCTGGCATTGAGTTATCGAAAGATATGGCCTGACCTCTTTATGCTGGCAGGGGTCTGTTTGTCTGTTAGTGTGGTGATACTCTCGTTTCTGGCCAGACACATGATTAAAGACTGGAGTGCAGGCAGTTTTTTGCTGCTCGCGGCACTGATTATTGGCCTGGGAACAGCGGCATCCGTATGGCTTAAAAAAGTCCATAAGGAGATGCACGTGTGACTCACCCTACAACCGTCCCTATATGGGAGTCATTGCTAAAGGCAGGGATAGTACAGGATCCACCACCGCAATCTCGTGAACTGGATACACCATGGTATGTGAAAGTATTACTGGCACTATCGGGTTGGCTGGCGGCACTCTGTCTTTTTGCATTTTTTGGCATGCTGCTCAAATCCTTGCTGTTTAACAGTGCCATCTCATTCATCATTGGCAGCGTTCTGATCGGTGCTGCCATTAGTGTATTACGATTACACAAAAAAGAATTTTACGAACATCTGGCGATCGCCACCAGCTTGACGGGGCAAGCACTTGTGGTTTTTGCTATGACTAATTATCTTAAGGGGAGCAGTGAAACGGTCTGGCTATTAATAGCGTTATTAGAAATAGCATTGTTGTTTGTGATACCTAATTTTATCCATCGCGTATTTTCTGCCTATTTTGCCACCGTTGCCTTAACATTTCTGATGCTGTCAATTGGCGTGTCCTTTATTTTTAGTATTACCCTGGTCTTTTTCACTTGCTGGTTGTGGCTCAATGAATTTCGTTATCCACAACACATGAAAATGATACAAGCAGCTGGTTATGCCCTGCTCCTGGCAATAAACCAGTTAAATACACTTGCATTGACTACTTATATTAGTTTCAGTAGTAAATTACATCAGGTCCATCCTGAGGCGTGGGTTCAACCCTGGATGAGTGAGTTCCCCATTGCTATTCCCATGCTCTATGTCGTCTGGCAACAATTAAAACGCAACGGTCATCGCATAACTGAACTTTTTTCAATCATGATACTGGCGGCTACCGTAATGATAAATGTTATCTCGATGGAAGTGGGTGGTCTTAATGAAGGAATTTTAATCCTGCTGCTGGGTTATGCAGGTAGCAATCGTGTCATTCTTGGTTTAGGTATCATCACCCTGCTCGTTAATCTTTCTTCGTATTATTATTTGCTTGAAACCACCTTGCTGGTTAAGTCACAGATATTATTCTTTACGGGCGTATTACTCCTGGCAGCCCGCTGGTTACTATTGCGGTTTATATCTGATGCGAAGGAGCCGAAAAATGCCAGGTAAAATTGCGCTTGGGGCCATGGTTATCATCCTGTTGCTCGTCAACTGGTCAATAGCCCGTAAGGAATCACACCTGTCCAATGGGCACATTGCCTACCTTGACCTTGCGCCAGTTGATCCACGTTCTCTTATGCAAGGTGACTATATGGCGTTGCGCTTTAGATTGGCCAATGACGTCAACAATGCATTGGCTAAAACCAAAAATGATGACCGTGTTATGCCTGAACCGTCTGATGGTTACCTGATTGCGACACTGGATAAACGCCATGTCGCCAGTTTTAAAGCGCTTTACCAAAACCAGGCATTGTCCCAGGATGAAATTCTTTTACGATACCGCATACGCAACGGCGTAGTTAAATTTGCCACCAACGCCTTTTTCTTTCAGGAAGGCCACGCAAAAATCTATGAGGCAGCGCGTTATGGTCAATTCCGTGTTGATGACCATGGAGATTTATTATTAGCAGCTATGTATGATAAGGATTTGAACAAATTAATGCCTGAAGTCATAAAAGAGCAAGAACCTTGATCATTAAGATAATTTAATACAACTAAAGGCAGTTTATTTAACGGTAGACAAGGCCTTTAATTTTTCCGTTTGGCCAAAAACTGCCGCAAACTGTTCCAGTGTTTTCCCTGTTGAATGAGCCTGCCTACAATCCTCTTCATACAATTGTCTAGCGATACCCCACTCTGCTTTTACAATAGCACCCATCATTGCAGTATGCCCTCGCTTATCTTTCAAACAGGCATTCGCTCCATGGTTGAGTAATATCTCTACCGCTTCTTTATTACCATAATAGGTAGCCATCATTAAGGCGGTATAGCTTTGGTTGTTACGTTGATCCACAGGAAAACCTTTGTTCAGGTATTCAGTCAGGACTTCAGTTTCTCCTATTTTGGCTGCATCGAAAAAGTAATCAATTAATTTCTGGTTCGCCAGCACCGGTAAAGAGCCTACTAATAATAGCAGGCTTACATATAATTGTTTCATGACCTTACTCCTAACACTAGATGGTATAGTCGATATAATCCTGAATGATGATAGGTAGCTTCCCTGCTACCCCCGTACTGTGTGCAAACGATGTGGACTCTATTCACTGCACTTGCCTATTTAGCCGGGGTAATCTTCCTTTGTTGTCCGACTTACATCGATAGACTTTTGACCTTACTTAGATCTCCATTGACTGCCTTGGTGATCCTGGTGCCAAAGTCTTTATCCGCTCTGTAAAAATAGCTCAGTATAATGTGCTTGGTTTTACTATCTTTTACTTGACCCAGGTCACCCGCCAGATTACTGATAAGGTTCTTCTGTTCCTGTTTACTGAAGCTTCGGTAGAGTACGCCAGCCTGAGCAAAATTGTTTTCCTTGCTGATCTTGTTCTGCTGATTCATGCCAGACAAGGGCTTGCTGTCATAACGGGCGCCATCGTTTTCCGCAAGATTGTCTTGCCGACTTGGTTGATAGTTAACATCAGAAGTTTGCTTACCCTGATTACCCATGCCATCCTGATTCCAGTTGTTAACTGCTACGCGCGTGCGGTTGATGGGTAACTGTTGATGGTTTGCTCCAAGACGATACATTTGTGTATCTGAATAAGAGAAAACCCGGCCTTGCAGCAACTTATCCTCTGAAGGCTCAATGCCGGGGACTATGTTAGCGGGTGCAAAGGCTGCCTGTTCAGTATCCTGGAAAAAGTTTGTTGGCATACGATTAAGTGTCATTGTGCCTATCTTGATTTCTTTAACACCCAACCACATTTTGGTTGCATCCAGTGGGTTATAATCAAGACTCGAAAACTCTGATGGCTTTAAAACCTTGATAAACAAGTCCCATTTAGGGAAGTTACCCGCTGCAATGTTTTCATACATATCATGGGTGGCATGGCTGAAATGTTTGGCTTGTATTTCCGATGCCTCTTTAGTTGACAGATTTTTTATTCCCTGCCTGGTTTTCCAGCGAAATTTCACATAACTGACGTTACCTTGTGCATTAATAAGTTTGTATGCATGTACACCCCATCCATCGGTTTGACGCAGATTAGCGGGTATGCCGTAATCAGAATACAACCAGGTCAGCATGTGAGTAGACTCGGGTACATGGCTAAAAAAGTCGAAGTACCGATTAGGGTCCTGCTTGTTGGTAACTGGTGAAGGCTTGAGTGAATGCACCATATCAGGAAACTTGATCGCATCGCGGATAAAGAACACCGGTAAGTTATTACCGACTAAATCCCAGTTGCCTTCTTTAGTATAAAACTTGGTTGCAAAACCACGTGGGTCACGTAATGTTTCTGGTGATCCTTTTGAATGAATTACTGTTGAAAATCTTACAAAAACAGGTGTTACCTTATTTTTTGTAAAGACAGATGCTTTGCTTATGTCACTGATATCTTTGCTGGCTACAAACTCCCCATGTACACCTGTGCCACGTGCATGAACGACACGTTCTGGTATACGTTCGCGTGCAAAGCGTTGAAGTTTTTGAATGAGTTGCACGTCTTGTAACAGCACACTCCCCTGCTCTCCAGCTGTATAGGAATTTTGGTTATCACCCACCGGAGCACCATTGTCTCGAGTAAGTTGTTTAACCTCGGCATGTGCTGCTCCCATAAAGGCCAATGTAACACTGGCGAAACCTAATTGTTTCATGGTCATATTCATAACTCTCTTCCTCATATTTTCATGTAAAATAATCATTGTTCATCTATTGATTAGTATCGCAATGACCTATCGTTTACTATGCTATCCACAGGCAGAAATATTGGCCAATTGATATTTCCTCTAAGATCAATAGGCCCTGCCTATGCACTAGGGAGTAAAGATGAATATCTGTGATTTAAAATACTTAATGACTATCGGAGAGTCGCGCAGCTTTTCTCTGGCTGCCGATCAGTGTTATGTTCGGCCAGCCTACACTTAGCAGCCAAATTGAAAAACGAGAAGAACATCTTGAAGTGAAACTTTTCGAACGTACCAATAAGAGTGTTATACCTACCGCGGTTGGCGAGCAAATTATTCAATCTGCTAATCGTATTATGCAGGAAGTTGATCGTATCAATGTTGTCGCAGAAGCCTCGACAGACCCGCTCGCCGGGCGTTTTCGACTGGGCGCTTTCCCTACGCTGGCTACGTATATTTTCCCCCGATATAGTCAAAGCTGTACGGACACTAATGCTTGATCTCAAACTTATTTTAATAGAAGAAAAACAGCAGTTGATGGTAAAAGCAGGACGGGGATTACCTTGATGCCTGAAATCGCCATTGTCGGTGATGACGACGATATTTCTTATATACCCTTCAAAGAACCTCGCCCCAAACGAACCATTGGGCTCGTGTAGCGAAAGGCGTTAGTCAAAACCAAAATAATTGAAGCGCTTATTAAAATACGCACTCATCGCTAAACCGTATTTCAACGATCTGATTCACTCACAGGCTATATAGCCTGTGAGTCACCCCGCCAATATTCAATGCCCATCGATTATTGGCAAAACGGCGAAAATCCTTAATA